>ODAI010693577.1_pt1 | contig 47298 bp, 37 predicted proteins | sample 1539321 | NCBI WGS metagenome assembly ODAI01 (sample SAMN02144231, study PRJEB22623) | gut metagenome | biome: sheep rumen | host: Ovis aries | place: New Zealand
AGACCTGCCGCAGGCAAAAGATGCCGGTACGTATAGTGTTTACTACCGCGTACAGGGTGACCTCAACCACCTCGATTCGACGGCTGTTGATCCGATAGCTGTGACGATCGCTAAGGCTGAGTTGACCGCTACCGCCGATAACAAGGCGATCATCTTCGGTGAGTTAGCTCCGCAGTTTACGGTTACCTATGCCGGCTGGCAAGGCGACGACGAGGCTTCAGTCCTGACCGGTGCTATCGCATACGCTACCCCGTACGTACGAGGCAATAACGTAGACGAATACACGATTACGCCGAGCGGCGTAGATGCTGCTAACTATACCATCGCCTTCGTCGATGGTACGCTCACCGTGAACCGCAAGTCTGCTGAGTCCTCCGACATCATGGCGGCTCAGGAGGATGACGAGCAACTGGTTTACACCAATGCTGTCAACAAACCGACCATCCTTGTGAAGGATACGACCCTCACGCTGACGGAAGAGAAGGACTACACGCTGACCTTCGTCGGCCGCGGCGAGACCGAGTACATCGAGTCCGCTACCGCTCCGACCCACGTAGGCGAGTACACGGCTAAGATAGAGTTCATCGGCAACTACAAGGATATGCTGACCGTGGACTTCACCATCTCCAAGGCTCAGCTGACCATCACCGCCGACGACAAAGAGAACATCTTCGGCGAGGAGGCTCCTGAGTTCACCGTAAGTTACGAAGGCTTCCTCGGCACGGACACCAAGGATGTCCTGACCGGCAGCCAGGCATACGCATGCGAGTACAAGCGCGGTGATAATGTAGGCGACTACACGATCATCCCGTCCGGTGTGGACGCACACGACTACGTCATCACCTTCGTCAACGGCACGCTGACCGTCAACCGCAAGTCCGCTAAGGACGCTGACATCGTGGCAGCACAGCTCGCCGGCGAGGCACTCGTTTACGACGCCGAGGTCAACAGGCCGACTATCGTGGTAACCGATACGACCCTCACCCTGACGGAGGACAAAGACTACGTGCTGACCTTCATCGGTACGGCTAATGACGCTTCTGTATATGAAGAGTCTGCCGTGGCTCCGACCAAGGCGGGTGACTACACCGCTATCGTAGCGTTTGTAGGCAACTATATCGACACCCTGACGGTTGACTTCACTGTCTCCAAGGCTCCGCTGACCATCACCGCGGATGATAAAGAGATGATCTACGGCGATGAGCATCCGGAATTCACCGTTTCGTATGACGGCTTCCTCGGTACCGATGATAACTCTGTACTGCTTGGTACACAGGGCTACAGCTGCGTTTACGCACCGGGCTCGTATATCGGTACCTACGCGATCACTCCGAAGGATGTAGAGGCTGACAACTACGCGATCACCTTCGTCGATGGTACGCTGACGGTCAACAAGACTGTAGTCAAAGTAGTCGGTGCCGAGGCACAGATTGCCAAGATCGAGGACGGCAACACCGATGCTGTCGTACTGAACGCCGGTCAGCTGGAGGGCATCAAGCTCAATGACGCTGTCGCTCATGAGACGACTGCTTCGTTCAGCGATGCTACGGTAGGTGAGAACAAGACCATCACGCTGTACTATACGCTGACGGGCGATGCAGCACTGCTGGCTAACTACGACCTCATTCCGACATCCGATATCTTCACTGCCGAGGGCGTCATCATCGAGGACTTCATTCCTGCCGAGGAAGGCGAGACCGAGAAAGAGGACGAGGAGGCACAGATAGAAGAAGGTATCGAGGTCTATGCATACGGCTATTGTCTGGACGACCATGTATATATGCGTTACCACCTCAACCGCGGTAACCCCGACCAGTACAAGATCGAGTTTGCGGACAACCGCTTCACCGATGTGAACTACGGCGACTACACCATCTCTGGTCCTGACGGTACGATTGAAATCAACATCCCTGTGGATATGCCGACGGGTGACTATCAGATGACCGTCACCTTCCGTGACAGCCGCTTCGACTGGCTGGAGTCCAATCCGTTCACCGTGACGTTCCATGTGAACCTGCCGGAGACGTACGTGAAACCGCTCTTCGAGAACACCATCGTCCTTGTCGATACCTGCAACTGCTTCACGGACATCCAGTGGTACCACCGTGCTGACGCTTCGGAGGCATGGCAGCCGATAGCGGGTGCTACGGGTCATTACTACCGTCCGGAAGGCGGAGCCAAACTGACGGGTGAGTTCTTCGTCAAGGCATCCATGAACGGCGAACCGACCTACACCTGTGGCCAGACGGATATGGAGACCCTCTACGGCGCCGACAAGCAGCAGCCGAAGGCAACTGTCAAGGCGTTCCCGAACCCGGTTGTTAACTCCACCACGGTGACCATTGAAAACTCGGAGAACTGGAACCACAGCCTGCGCGTAGTCAATACCGTAGGAATCGAGATGTTCCGCACGACCTTCGAGGGTAATGAGACGGAACTCCGCATGGACGGCTTCGTTCAAGGCAACTACATGATCTCCGTTGATGGCATCGTAGTCAAAGTAATGAAGAAGTAAAAGTGAAGTATTTTTAAGAAAAAAAACATAAAAAACCCCTTTGCTGTTTGCTGCCCTGCGGGCTCTGTGCTCCAGTTCGCTATGGCGCCCCGGTATGCAAGCATCCCAGCCGCCCTACCGCCCTGTATCACACTCCTAAGGAGTAGCAAATAGCAAAGGACATAAACCTACAAAACAATTTGTTATGCAATACACGCTCAAAAGACTAATGGACGTTCACCCTGAATTGGGCGCAGAACTCAAACAGCGCTGCTATGCCATCAACGGTGCGTGTGCCGCGGTTCACCGCGAGCTCGGTCCGTTTCTCAATGAGTACATGTATCAGGACGCATTGCAAATTCTTTTGGATGAACAGCAGATACCTTACCGGCGTGAGTACTACTTCACGGTAGTCTTTCACGGCAAGCCCATTCAGCATAAGCACTATGTGGATTTCCTCATCAACGGTGATATCCTTGTAGAGTGCAAGGCGGTGGACAAACTGGCAGCCGAGCATCGTCAGCAGTTATGGAACTACATGCGGCTGACGGGCAAGCAAATAGGCATCCTGTACAATTTCGCTCCGCCCATGGACCAGGCAGAACACTACTACCTGGACACCCAAGACGGAATGATGTATATGTTCTAAAGAGAAAAATGATTAAATCGTAAATGACTTGTTTTTTATGTTTATGTCCGAATGTAGGCTGTTACGCGAAGCGTGTGGAGGTTGATTGAGCGTCATGGGAGCTCGCTCACAAGGACGATTAAGCAAGCTAAGACACAAAGCCCGCAAGGGCAACAGACTACATGAGGTGTAGATTTAGGTTTTTTTCTAAATCCAATACTTCTAAAAATCAGTAACAACAAACACACAGCAATATGAAAACAAAGTATTTTCTTACCATTGTTGCAGCGAGCATTGCTTTGACAGCCGTAGCTCAGCAAAGCGAGCATGACAACTACATCGGTGTTAACTTCGGCGGTGGTCTGAACTCTGCGTTGTACAAGCCGGCTAACGGCACACAGGGTCTGGGCTTCGGCTTCGACGCCGGTCTGCACTACGGTCGTTTCTTCAACAAGACCGTCGGTCTGGGCGTAGGTGCTCAGTTCTCTTGGGCGAACGCGTATGCGACGTATAACTGGAACGAAGTGACCACGGGTCTGACGCACCCGTCCAACCCCAACACACCGTATAACCTCACCACGGGTTTCAACAACTTCGTGGAGCGGCAGAACATCGGCTATCTCTCCATCCCGGTAGAGGTGCTCTTCCGCAAGAAACTCAACGACCGCGCCGCCTTCATCGGCGGTGTGGGTCTCGCGCTCGACCTGCCTCTGTACGGCAAGTATCTCGCCAAGGGCGGCAGCTACAGCACAACGGGCGTCTTCCCGGCAATCGGTAACTACGCTATCGAGAACATGCCGGAGCACGGCTTCAGCACCTATACTACCACGCAGGACGCTAAATGGAACAACCGCGCGAAGGTGGGCGGATCGGTCATTGCCGACCTCGGTTTCCGCGTAGCCATGAATGACCACTGGGGCATGTACTTCGGTCTCTATGCCGGCTATGGTTTCACCAACCTCTTGGGCGGAGCCAAGACGGAGGAGATGATCATGATCAACGCCACCGACCCCTCCAAGATCGACTACCGCGGTACGTTCGACTCCAACGAGACGGGCAAGGCGAATCTCATCCGTGCCGGTGTGAAGATAGCTATCGACTTCGGTTGGGGCGATAATAAGTCGAAAGTCGAAAGTAAAAAGTCGAAAGCCGAGGCGGAGCGTCTGGCACGCGAGATGGCAGTCAGCGACTCTATTGCTGCCGCCGAGACCCAAGCCAAAGCCGACTCTATCGCTGCTGCCGAGGCAGAGAACGCACGTATTGCCGCTATCAAAGCCGAGCAGGAGCGTGTAGCCCGCGAGAGAGCCGCTGCGGAGAATGCACGCATCGCCGCCGAGCAAGCGGCACAGGAAGCCGAGGCAGCGCGTATAGCGACAGAGAAGGCACGAATCGCCGCCCTCAAGAACCAAGGCGAGTCGGTTACCGTGCACTTCGACATAGCCGGAGCGGACATGCACTTCCGGGAGGGCGAGCAGGCTGTCGTGGATGAGATATGCCACGTGATGGCTGCCGACCCCTCGATGAAGATCGTCATCACCGGTCACACCGACAATACCGGTGACGCCGAGCAGAACCTCAACTACTTCGGTATGAAGCGTGCGGAGTCTCTGCGTGACTACATGGTTAAGAACGGTGTGCCCGCCGGACAGATCCGTTGCGAGTCCAAGGGTCAGACCGAACCCGTAGCCGACAACGCCACCCGTGAAGGAAGGGCGCTCAACCGCCGTGCGAACATCCGGTTCGAGTAATATCCATATCCTCGCAAATGTTAATATATTTAGTTAGATTATAGAATCAAGCGAGGTTGACCCCCGGGGCATGTGAATGTCTCGGGGATCTACATATAGCACACAAAAAACAAACCTCGTCCTTTGGGGATGAGGCCTGTTCTTTTATTCGGTAATGGATAATTGGGTTATAAGCAATACCGAACGCCGAGGTTGAGAGTCCAGTCAAATGCATGACCGACTCCTACACCTCCACCGCCGCCCATAAGAAGGCATCCATAACCCGGACGGAAGTCAAATGAGAAAGCGATAGGGGCGTTATTCATTTTAGCCTCAATACCGGCAGCTGCACCAACACCAATGATACCACCGGCTGCACCCAAATTGATATAACCGCCTTTGATTTGACCGCCGACATAGTATGCCAAGCTGATACCTTGACCTTCAGCGCATTGAGCCTGATAAGCCAATACCAAATCGTTTACAGCACCAAGAGTAGGCGTACTGAAACCGTTTCCGGCAGCAGCAAAACTACCCAGATAACCAAATTCCTCAATAAGGGTAAAATGTTCGTTAACCATGTGTTTGTACTGAATACCAAGACCCGAACCGGCAACGATACCGATACTGTGTTGATAATCTTGGGCAAACATCATTGTTGCGGCTACGATAGCCATGCAAAATGTCAATAGCTTTTTCATAAATTAAATAGTTTAAAGAGTTAATAAAATAGTGATATTTAAGAATGGATGAGTGTATGGGTGATGTGATAGTCGTTTTCGATTTGCAGGAGCCAGCGGTAGAAGTTCGCATCAATATGGACGCGATAGGTTTGTGATGTGAACTCTATGCGATTATGATTGTCTTCATCCATAACGGCGAAGCGTAGCGCGGCAGCCGCCACACGTTGTTTCAGGTCGTTGGCATCGTTGGCGACAAGGCGAGCTTTGAGGTCCTCGCCGAACGCCGGTTCGAGGTGCTGCAACGGGATATTGAGCTCGAGGGCTTTCAAGTAGTTTCGCTGTACCTGCTCAAGAAGTTCTACTTTCTGGAACTGCAGTTCATACTCGGCTTCCTCGCGAGGTTTTTCGCGGAACCATGTTTGCCCTTTTCCTGCCTGCGTGAGGCATGCCGTGATATAAACATAGACATTCGGTTTGAGGACGGGTGCGAAAGAGCGATAGGTTTGCCCGAAAAGCGTAAAAGAATATGCGCCGTGATAATCCTCAATGGTGTACATCCCGAACGGTGTACCGGTTCTGCCGGTTCGTTCCTCGGCTTTGGTGATAATACCGCCGAAGTGTACGGGTTGTTCATAGAGGCGGTCAAGGTATCGGGTGAACTGTTCTTCGACGGAGAATGTAGTGTCGTTGACGGTTTCGGAGACACCTTTCCAGTCGCGAAGTGCCAGTCTTCTGCGCGTTGATTTGGTACCGTCCCGGCGTTGCACTTCAATCTCGCGACGGTGGGCATCGAGCCAGTTGAGGTCGGTGGTACTGATTTCGCACAGTTCGCGAATTTCCATTTCGTAATCATCCAGCGGATGGGCGGAGAGGTAAATACCGATAAGGTCTTTTTCGATATTGAGTCTCTCAATCATAGTCATACGCGGTGCAGGAGGCAGTTCGGGTTTGGCGATGACATTGGTGAAATCGCTGAAATCTCCAAAGAGTGTATTTTGGTTATTGGACTTGTCTTGTTGGTAGGTATTGCCGTAATTGATGAGCACCTCGAGCATGTTTTCGCCGCGCTCGTTATAGGCACGGACTTGTTCTCTATAGAACCCGTCGAAACTATCGAAAGCACCCGCCATGGCGAGGTTTTCAAAGGTCTTTCGGTTGCAACTCTGTAAATTAACCCGCTCCAGGAAATCGTAGATATCGCGGTATTTGCCGTTGTTATGTCGTTCTTGTATAATAGCTTGTACGGCGGCTTCTCCGACGCCTTTGATACCACCTAATCCGAAGCGTATATCGCCGTGCGTATTGACGGTAAAGTTGAGTTCAGACTCATTGACATCGGGTCCGAGTACCGGGATTTTGAGCGCTTTACATTCATCCATGAACTTCGTAACCTCCTTGATATCGTCTTTGGATATAGTGAGGTTCGCCGCCATGAACTCGGCAGGGTAGTGTGCTTTGAGGTAGCCGGTTTGGTATGCTACCCATGAATAGCAGGCTGCATGGGATTTATTAAAGGCATAGGACGCGAAGTTCTCCCAGTCTTTCCAAATTTTTTCGAGAATCTGCTCGTTATGGCCATTGGCTTTACCGCCTGCCATGAATTTACCTTTAAGCTCCTGTAGAATAGCCATTTGCTTTTTTCCCATGGCTTTGCGGAGTTTATCGGATTCACCGCGGGTAAATCCAGCGAGCAAGCGGCTCAAAAGCATGACTTGCTCCTGATAGACGGTCACTCCATAGGTGTCGGAGAGGTATTTCTCCATGACGGGTATGTCGTAGGTGACAGGTTCGAGACCTTGCTTACGCCGGATGAACTGCGGGATATACTGCATCGGTCCGGGACGGTAGAGTGCATTCATGGCGATTAGATCGCCGATGACGGTAGGCTTAAGGTCTTTGAGGTACTTCTGCATGCCGGCAGACTCAAACTGGAAGACGGCGATGGTTTTGCCGTCTTGGAAGAGCTTATAGGTCAACTCGTCGTCTATGGGAATATGGTCAATATCGACATCTATATTTCGCGCAGCTTTGATATTACGGACACATTCACGAATTATGGACAAGGTTTTAAGACCGAGGAAGTCCATTTTGATGAGTCCGATACTCTCAACGACATGTCCGTCGTATTCGGTGACGAGTACGCGGCTATTGGTCTCTTTATCAAAGACGGAACTGAGCGGGCAGAAATTGGTCAGGTCATCGGCTCCGATGATAACACCGCAGGCGTGGATACCGACTTGCCGAATGGTGCCTTCCAATTGCGCAGCATAATCGAGCATGGTTTTGATTTCGGGCTCATCGCCGTTAACCATAGCTCTGAGTTCATCGACATAGCGGTAGCAGTTGCGGAGGTTGACTTTCGGGCTTTTGCCTTTTTCGTCCTTGATGTTATCGGGAAATCCCCGGTCGGGGATATAACTCTTTATTTCATTGACCTTGGCGAGAGGAATGTGCTCGACGCGTCCGATATCGGCAATGGCGGATTTGGCAGCCATGACCCCATAGGTGATGATATGTGCGACATGTGTTTTGCCGTACTTATTACTGACCCACTCAATGACTTTGGCTCGTCCTTCGTCGTCAAAGTCGGTATCGATATCGGGGAGGGATATACGGTCGGGATTGAGGAACCGCTCAAACAGTAAGTCGTATTTCAAGGGGTCCAAGTCGGTTATATGCAGGCAGTAAGCAACGACACTTCCAGCAGCGCTGCCTCGCCCGGGACCCACGCTGACCCCCAACTCCTCTCGTGCGCCACGGATAAAGTCCATGACGATGAGGAAGTAGCCGGGGAAACCCATGGTCTTCATCGTATGGAGCTCAAAATCAATGCGCTCCTTGAGCTCATCATCGTTGTCAACCCGTTCCTGTCCATAGCGTTCCACTGCGCCTTTCATGGTAAGGAAACGCAGATAATCAGCTTCTAACTTGATACGATAGAGCCTGTCGTAACCGCCTAACTTGAGGATTTTCTTTTTAGCTGCGGTTTCGTCCATAACGACCTCTCCGTGTTCATTGCAGGTAAACTCGTTGAACAGCTGCTCTTCCGTGAATTTGTCGTGGTACTGCTGCTCAGTTCCGAACTCTTCGGGTATCGGGAACATGGGCATGAGCGGGTCGGAATCAATGTCGTAAACCTCGACTTTATCGACAATCTCGCGGGTGTTGGTGAGCGCTTCGGGGATGTCGGAGAAAATGGTCTCCATTTCCTCGGGCGTTTTGAGCCACTCCTGTTTGGTGTAATGCATGCGGTCCACATCATCGATATAGTGGTTCGTACTGACGCAGATGAGGTGGTCGTGTGCTTCGGCGTTTTCTTCGTTAAGGAAGTGTGCGTCGTTGGTGGCGATGATTTTGATATTGTGTTTGCGGGCGAGCTCAATCAGTACGGGATTGACTTTGAGTTGCTGTTGGTAGGTGCTCTGCTCACCTCCGGGCTTCTGGGTCTGATGGCGCTGGATTTCAATGTAATAATCGTCTCCAAAGAGGTTTTTGAACCATTTGACGGATTCTTCCGCCCCTTCAAGGTCGCCGTTAAGTATGCGTTGTGGAATCTCGCCGCCCAAGCATGCCGAGGAGCAGATGACGCCTTCGTGGTACTGCTCCAAAAGTTCTTTGTCTATACGGGGGTGATAATTGAAAGCATCATCCATATAGCTGTAACTGACCAGTTTGCAGAGGTTTCGGTACCCCTGCTTGTTCTTCGCCAAAAGGATAAGGTGCCATCCGCTTCGGTCGATAATGTATTTGCGCCCCTCGCCGTTGATGGCCTCTTCAGAGGTTTGGGAATGTCGTCCCCGACGGGCACAATATGCCTCGACACCGGCAATGGGCTTGAAGGGCTTATCCAGTTTCTTGCAGTAATCAAGCAGTTCTTTGACGCCGCACATATTGCCATGGTCAGTCAGGGCAATGGCGTCCATGCCGATCTTAAGACATTTATCAACGAGGTCGGGGACCTTGCTCATTCCGTCTAATACAGAATAGTGGCTATGTACATGTAAGTGGGTGAAATCCATAATCGCCTGCAAAGGTACGATTTTTTTTCGAGATATGCAAAAAAAATATATGTTTTTTGTTCAAAAATGTGTCCTTGGCAAAAGGTAGAAATCAGATTCATCAAGGATCCATTACGGATCTATAAAGGTGGTCGCGGAGTAGCAAGGGGCGGAAATGAGAAAATGGCACGATTTTTGTAGGAAACCAGTGGGCGTCCGGCTCCCGAAACCCCGGGCACCTGACGCTTGCAAGCTAATAGGAAGGAATAATCAAAAACAATATAATATGCAACAAACAGTTGATATTCGTGAACTTCAAGAGCGCATAGAGCGCGAGAGTTCCTTCGTTGATGCCCTCCAAATGGGTATGTCTCAATCTATTATTGGTCAAAAACACCTTGTAGAGTCCCTTCTGATAGGTTTGCTTTCGGACGGGCATATATTGTTGGAAGGTGTTCCGGGTCTTGCCAAAACCAAAGCCATCAAGACCTTGGCAGAGTTGATAAAGGCCAATTTCAGCCGTATTCAGTTTACGCCTGATTTGTTGCCGGCAGATGTGTTGGGTACACAGATTTACAGCCAGAAGAACGAGGAATTTAAGATAAAGAAAGGTCCTATTTTTGCCAATTTTGTTCTTGCCGATGAGATTAACCGTGCGCCGGCTAAGGTGCAATCAGCCTTATTGGAAGCGATGCAAGAAAGGCAGATAACGATAGGTGATGAGACCTTCGCGTTAGATGACCCCTTCTTGGTATTGGCGACCCAAAACCCTATCGAACAAGAGGGAACCTATCCGCTGCCCGAGGCACAAACCGACCGTTTCATGCTTAAGGTCGTTATCGGTTATCCCAATAAGGATGAGGAGCAGGCTATCATCCGGCAGAACATCAGCGGTGACAAGCTCAAAATCAATGCCATCCTCTCTACCGACGATATCCGCAAAGCGCGCGAAATCGTTCGTCAGGTCTATATCGACGAGAAGATAGAGAAATACATCGTCGATATAGTTTTTGCTACTCGTGAGCCGGAGAAGTACGGTTTGGAGCACCTTAAGCCAATGATAGCCTTTGGCGGTTCGCCACGTGCTTCGATTAACCTCGCTTTGGCAGCACGCGCCTATGCCTTTATTCATCGCCGCGGCTATGTTATTCCGGAAGATGTGCGCGCCGTCAGCTACGATGTGCTTAGGCACCGTATCGGACTGACCTATGAAGCGGAAGCAAATAATATGACGAGCGAAGATATCATTACAGAAGTGCTTAATGCCGTACAAGTACCTTAAGTGAGTCGCTTAGACAATCAACCATGACAACGGAAGAATTATTACATAAAGTTCGGGCGATTGAGATTAAAGCGCGAGGACTAAGTCGCAATATCTTTGCCGGTGAATACCATTCGCAATTCAAGGGTAGGGGAATGGCGTTCTCGGAGGTTCGTGAGTACCAACCCGGCGACGATGTCAGGACTATTGACTGGAATGTCACCGCGCGGCTCAATAAACCCTATGTCAAGATATTTGAAGAGGAACGCGAACTGACAGTTATGTTGCTCGTGGATGTGTCCGGCTCACGCAATTTCGGCACTATCAGCCAACTCAAACGCGACATGATGGCTGAGATTGCTGCGACCTTGGCTTTCTCCACTATTGCCAATAACGATAAAGTGGGCGTACTCTTCTTTTCCGACAAGATTGAGAAATTTATTCCCGCCAAGAAAGGTAAAGGTCATGTGCTGCGGATTATCAGGGAGTTACTTTCTTTCGAGCCGACTTCCACCGGCACGGATATCGGTGCTGCGTTGCAGTACTTTACCAATGCCCAAAAACGCCGCTCAACGGCTTTCCTCATCTCCGATTGTATGGATCCGAAGGACATAGAGCAACCGCTGATGATTGCCTCGCATCGACACGATTTAAGCGCGATACAGGTGTACGATAGGCGCGATGCTCAAATGCCCGATGTCGGCTTAATCAAACTTAAGGACGCCGAGACCGGTGCACGCATATGGGTGGATACCGCCTCCGAGAAAGTCAGAGAGAGTTATGCCACCGCGTGGCAACAACAGCAGGAGTATTTGGCGACTCTCTGGACCAAAACCGCGACGCGTGCTATTGCGGTACGCACCGACCAAGATTATGTACAGCAGTTGAAAGCTTTATTTGAACAACGATGAATATTTTATTAGCCATTATAGTATCTGCAACGCTTGACTCGTCCTATATGGCAATCGGTGACCAGACCGACCTAAAATTACAGGCGACCTACGAACTCTCCGATGAGTCCGTCTCAATGCCGCTTTACGGCGAGACATTAGTGCCTGAGATTGAGATTGTGGACCGAACGATTGTGGACACCACGCGCTTAAGTAACGGGCAAGTGCAATTGACACAATACCTGACGTTAACCTCATTTAAGGACTCGCTTTTTTATATCGACCCTATCCCCTTTGTGAGCGGGAAAGATACTATTTTCTCTGAAGGATTTTCCCTCAATATCATTCAACCCTTTGAGGTCGATACCGCCAACGCAATCACCGATATCAAACCGATTGAGGCAGCGCCGCGATGGATTTGGGGATGGCTCAGATGGGTGTTGCTCGGCTTGGGAATAGTTGCCTTAGTATCAGGCGGGTATTTCCTTATCCGGTGGATACGGCAACACCTCTCTCACGACCAAGAACCCGTCAATCCCGAACTGCTCAGACCCGCAGAGGAGGTTGCGCTTGAGAAACTCGATAAGATACGCGAAGAAAAAATCTGGCAAGACGGTAAACTCAAACAGTATCATACCGAACTGACCGATGTCATCCGAGAATATATCGGCAGACGATTCGATATTCGCTCTACCGAGAAGACTTCCGATGAGACTCTTCGTGCCATGAAGCCGGTTATGAAAGACAACGCCGACCTCTACACCAAACTGAGCAATATGCTGCGGCTCGCCGACCTTGTTAAGTTCGCTAAATGGACCACTACGCCCGACGAAAACGAGCAAGCCCTCAAGACAGCCTATGATTTTGTACATACCACAACGCCTGAAACAACGGAGGAAGGAGGTGAGCAATGATTTTTCATAGTCCTGCCTACCTATGGCTACTACTGCTGTTAATTCCCGTTATCGGGTGGTATATCTATAAACTGCACGATCAGGACGCGTCATTGCAAGTGTCCTCCACCGCGACGCTCGCTAAACAGCCTAAAACTGCCAGGCTCTATATGCTGCACATTCCCTTCGTTCTGCGCGTATTGGTTATCACGCTCCTGGCGTTCGCTTTAGCCCGACCGCAGTTATCCAATCGCTTCTCCTCTGAATCGACGGAAGGTATAGATATCATGATGGCGATAGATATATCCGGCACGATGCTTGCCGAGGACTTCCAACCCACGCGTTTGGAAGCGGCGAAAAAAGTGGCAACCGACTTCGTTATTGCAAGACCCAATGACCAAATAGGCCTGGTGGTATTCGCTGGGGAATCCTTTACGCAATGCCCTTTGACCACTGATCATGCTGCACTCGTCAACCTCTTCCAATCTGTCCGATTTGGTATGATTGAGGATGGAACGGCGATTGGATTGGGACTCGCTAATGCTGTCAATAGAATGAAAGACTCCGCGACCAAATCCAAAGTCGTTATTCTCTTGACCGACGGCTCCAATAACCGCGGCGAAATAGACCCGATTACCGCCGCCCAGATTGCCAAGACATACGGTATCAGAGTCTATTGTATCGGCGTTGGTTCCCATAAACCTTCCCGAGCACTCATTGATACGCCTATGGGGAAACAATATGTCACCGTCGAAGGCGAGTTTGATGAACAGACGCTCCGTGATATAGCGGCCACGACCGGAGGAGAGTATTTCCGGGCAACCGACAACTCTTCGCTTGCCAAGGTTTATGACGAGATTGACCAATTGGAGAAAACCAAACTGCGCGTGAGGGAATATTCCAAACGAACAGAGTATTTTGTACCCTTCCTTCTCGCGGCGTTCTTCTGCCTTCTTTTAGAAGTAATCTTGAGATACTTTGTGCTACGTACCATCACTAATTAAGAATTTGAATAATGCGTTATGTTTCGTTTTGATAATATAGAACTGCTTTATTTCCTGCTACTTATTCCGCTCCTTATCGTGGGCTATATATTGGTTATTCGCCATAAACGCCGGCAGTTAGAGACTTTTGGCGACCCGCAGTTATTGGATGCTTTAATGCCCAATGTCAGCCGCGTGCGACCTACTATTAAATTCGCACTCGTGCTCCTCGCCTTGACGCTCATTATCATCGCCGCTGCCAGACCGCAATACGGACAAAAGGAAACGACTGTCAAACGGCAAGGTATTGAGGTCATGATGGCACTGGATATATCCAACTCCATGTTGGCGGAAGATATCGTTCCGTCCCGTCTTGACAAGGCCAAGCAAATCCTCGCACGACTGATGGATAATATGGTGGACGATAAGGTCGGGCTCGTTGTCTTTGCGGGCGATGCGTTTGTCCAAATGCCGATAACATGTGACTATGTTTCCGCTAAAATGTTCCTGAACTCCATCACACCCGAGCTAATCCGAACGCAAGGCACCGCTATAGGGTCTGCAATCAATACCTGCGTCCGTTGTTTCGGGGAAAAAGACGAGACTATCGGACGTGCCATCATTCTTATCACCGATGGCGAAAACCATGAGGACGACGCCGTTGCTGCTGCGCAACGCGCTAAAGAGCAAGGTATCCGCGTCTATGTAGTCGGTATCGGTAAACCCGAAGGAGCGCCTATCCCCATCCCCGGTACAGCCGATTATAAGAAGGACCGTTCCGGCAATATCGTCGTCACCAAACTCAACGAGGACATGTGCCGCCGGGTGGCTGCGGCTGCTGACGGAGTATATGTTCATGCCGATAACTCCAATACGGCACTCAGAGCTCTCTCTGCGGAATTGGACCAACTTGCCAAAGCCGACCTCGAGACAACTGTCTATAATGACTATAACGAACAGTATCAGTCATTTGCACTAATTGCATTATTGATACTGATTATTGACTTCTTTATCTTTAATCGTAAAAATAAATCGCTCGTCAAAATGGATATCTTCGGCGAAAACAAACAGCTTGCCCTATTGGTATTGATGATGACTGTTGCTCTCCCGATTATGGCGCAACAGGAACGATATGATGTCCTTCGCGGCAACAAAGCCTACGAGGCGGAAAAATACGAGAATGCAGCCCTTGAGTACCAACGCGCTCTCGATAAAAATAACAAAGGCTATCAAGCCGCCTATAATTTAGGCAATGCCTATTTCCGGCAGCAGAAATACCCCGAGGCACTCGAAGCGTATCAAAATGCCGCCAAACTGCTTTCACCCGATGCAAAACAACATAGCGCGAAAGAAAAAGCCCGTTTGGCGCAGACTTTCCATAACCTCGGCAATGCTGCTTATGCAACACAAGACTATGGCAATGCCGTAGCTGCTTATCAACAGGCATTACGTAACAACCCCAAGGACGATAATACACGTTATAACCTCGTCAAAGCCATGCAGATGTTGCAACAACAGCAGCAACAGCAAAATCAGCAACAACAGCAAAATCAGCAACAGCAGCAAAATCAGCAGCAACAGCAAAATCAGCAACAACAGCAAAATCAGCAACAGCAGCAACAGCAAGAACAACAGCAGCAACAGCAAGAACAGCAACCACAGCAGGCTGACCTCGACAAAGAAACCGCTGAGCAAATCCTACAAGCGCTTGAACAAGACGAACAGGATACGCAGGAAAAGTTGCAACGCATGCAAGGACAAAAACGCAGAGTAGAGAAAGATTGGTAATATGAATAGAACATTGAATATATTTATCGGATTGTGCACCCTTCTTATCGTAGGGTGCCCCGTACTTTTTGGTGCTGAGGTGGAGTTCCGCGCTTCTGCTCCCGCACAGGTAGTGCTTGGCAAACCCTTCCAACTCACCTATTCTGTCAATATGCGAGCGAAGGATTTTCAAGCGCCCGACTTTGAGCACTTTGAACATCTCGCAGGACCTTACACCTCGCAGTCTTCTTCCACCTCCTTTGTTAATGGTAAGATGACCTCTTCCTTCCAACTCACCTATACTTTTACCTTGATGGCTACCGAGGAAGGCTCTTTCACCATCCCGCCTGCTTCTATCAAAGCCGATGGCGATAGGGTACAGTCCAATGGCGTGCGTATCACCGTCTTACCACCTGACAATAACGATGCAGCACAGCAAAACAGCACCTCCGCCACTACGACTACTGCCCACGCTAATACTGCCGCCACGGGAACTGATGCGGTATTTATACGGACATTGGTGTCCAAAACCAAAGTGCATGAACAGGAGGCGCTCTTGCTTTCCTATAAACTCTATTTCGCCGGCGTAGATGTGGCACAGTTTACCAACAATACCAAACTCCCGGACTTTACCGGCTTCTTGAAACAGGAGATTGAACAGGGAGATGTCCAGACCGAACTTGAACATTACAACGGCCGGAATTACCAAACGGCAACCTTGTATCAAACCTTGCTCTATCCCCAACATGCCGGAGATATCAAGATAGAACCCGCTACCTTTGAAGCGGTTCTTAGAGTGCAGACGCGCTCGCAGGTACGCTCTATCTTTGATGACTTCTTTGGCTCTTATACCAATGTCACCAAACCCCTTACCGCGCCGGGACTCACTATCCATGTGCAGGCACTGCCGACACCCAAACCTAAGAACTTTAGCGGCGCAGTCGGCTCTTTTACACTCAATGAGGCTATCTCTTCGGAGAACATTACCGCCAATGAGGCGCTCACCCTGCATATCGATATCAGCGGTACCGGCAATATGAAACTACTCAAGACACCCGCGGTCGATTGGCCCGACGGCTTTGAGGCGTATGACCCCAAGGTGACCAATAAACTCAAAACGACGACCAATGGCGTTTCCGGTACCAAATCCTTTGAATATCTCGCTATTCCCCGTGCAGCCGGAGACTATACTATTCCGCCGGTTACCTTTGCGTATTTTGATACGGCGACCGATAGCTATAAGATACTATCCACACCCGAATATCACCTCCACATCACTCGTCCCGCCAACAGCAGCGAAAGCGCTGCCGCACAGTCCGGCGGCACTGCTGCTACGGCAACGCAGTCACCTGTACGCGGTTACCAACGCGGCGACGCCGTCAATAACGCTATAGCTTCTGATATCCGCTATATCTACACCGGTCCCCTCACCTCAGCTAAAGACGGCTTAGGTGCTAACACCGGCATTACGCCGGCGGTATATTGGATGGCTATTGGAGCTGTACTAATGCTCGGCATTATCCTCTTTATTTTCTTCTATCGCCGCATTCGTGAGAATGCCGACATCACCCGCGTGCGCTATAAACGAGCCGGTAGGGTGGCGCGCAAGAAGCTTAAAACAGCTTCGACTGCCGATGAGATTGAGCAGATTGTGTTGACCTATTTATCTGACCGATTGTCTATTCCTACTGCCGATTTGAGTGTGGAGACGATAGTCTCATCACTGCGTGCCAAAGAGGTGCCTGAGGCATTGGTCACGGAAACACGCGATTTCCTCACCGACCTTCAATTCGCACGCTACGCCAACAACACAGCCACTTCAGCCGACGACAAAGGCTTAGGTCTCTTGAATAAAACATTTACGCTTATTGACCACTTAGAATCCCAACGCATATGAAACTCTTGAAAATATTTATCGTATTCCTTTTCGGTGCTTTAACCCCCAACATCGCTGCTGCAGTGGCTGCAGTCCCGGCGGCTGTGCAGCCGAAAGTGACGGCAGTGTCGGCGGCTGTGCAGCCTGCAGAGGCAGCCGCTGCTGCGTACCAATCCGCTAACTACACCGAAGCCGCTTCCCTTTATCAGCGCATTCTCGATTCCTGTTACCTGGACCGTAAGAGTGAGGCACGTGTCTATTATAACTTGGGTAATTCCTATTTCAAAGCCGGAGAGCTTGCTCAGGCCATCCTCGCCTATGAGCGCTCATTGCGCATCAATCCTACTTCGCGGGATACACGCTATAATCTGTCATTCGCACGGGCGCAGATAGTTGATAATATAGAGGACAACCGAGCCTTTTTCCTCATCGATTGGTTGCAGTTCATCCGCAACCTCCTGACCGAATCAACGTGGCTTTGGATTTCTCTTATCGCCTTTATCCTTCTTGTCGCATCCGTTCTGGTCTTTTTGCTTATTGCCAATCGTAAAAAAATAGCTTTCTCTCTGGCGCTCATCGCCCTCATCATCTGGCTCACAGCGCTTCTTAATGCGCTATCTCTCCATCAGCGGGACGCACTACGTAACGAGGCCATCATCACCAATGGTGTTGTCGTCGCTAAGGCATCACCCGACCGTGCCGGAACGGAACTCTTTACGTTACATGAGGGCACCAAGGTCACTATACACGAGACACTCGGCACACCGCCTAATCAATGGGTCAATATCCATGTCGCCAATTATGTCGGATGGATTCCCGCTTCAACCCTCACCCGAATCTAACAAATCTCGACTTTCGACTAAGACGCATATCACCAACACGCAGTTATCAACACAGCGAAGCCGTTGTCAGTTGTAACTGTTTCAGCAACATTCTGTGATACGGGTATCTGTAACGATACAAAATACAAAAAAATTTGCAGATGTCAAAAAAAAAGTGTATCTTTGTCGCCGCTATGAAAAAAGGTTGGAAAATTGCACTTTGTATCGGCACGCCTATTCTGATAGCCGCCATGGTGATTGGCATCGGTTTTGGTGTCAGTTACTACCGGCTGGAGGTGTGTAACTTCAAGTCCTACGACGGTGACGGGCACGGGTATTATGTATATCCCGGTATGAGTCTGGACAGTCTTAAGACGCTCATGCAAGCAGACTATAAGATTATCAGCGAAGCAGGTTGGCGAATGGATGTCCGTCGTGCCGCTTTTGCAGCTCCCAAGGCGGGTTATTACCGCTTTCCGGCTCATATTGGCGATAAACACCTTATTCGCCGATTGCAGTTAGGGCAGGAAACACCCGTGCGCATATCATGGACTAACGCCATTCGGACTAATGCCGGTTTAGCGCACCATTTGGCGAAACAATTGCTGTTAGATTCTGCCGATGTTGTTAACTTGCTTGAGGACGATAGCTATCTGAAACCTTTGGGATTTGACCATGAGACGGCACGCTGTATGTTTATCCCCAATACCTATGAGGTCTATTGGACAATCAGTGCCGAGCAGTTATTCAACCGCATGTACAAGGAGTATAACGCTTTCTGGAACGACAAACGCCGGCACCAAGCAGACTCTTTGGGACTCAGTCCCATAGAGGTCTCTATCCTGGCATCTATCGTCGAGTCTGAAACGCATAACAAAAAGGAACACCCCGCCATCGCATCGCTTTACCTCAATCGCTTGCGTAAAGGTATGCTCTTGCAGGCTTGCCCGACTGCCATTTACGCCAATGGAGATTTCAAACTCCGCCGTGTCCTCAAAAGACACCTTAAGATTGACTCACCCTACAACACCTATAAGTACCCCGGACTACCGCCCGGACCAATACGCTGCGCCTATGGAGAAACTATGGACATCGTCCTCAACGCGCCGAAGACTGACTATATCTACATGGTTGCCAATCCCGATTTCAGCGGGACACATATCTTCTCAGCGTCATATGCTAACCATGCGCGTCTCGCCAAAGAATATCAACATGAATTGAATGAAAGGAAAATCCGATGAACAAGGCCTTTTTCTTCGATATGGACGGTATCCTGTTTAATTCTATGCCCAACCATGCTCGCGCTTGGGAGGAGGTGATGACCGCACATGGATTAGACTTCAAAGCAGAGGATTGCTATATAAACGAAGGACGCACAGGACAAGACGTTATCCACGAAGCTGTGCTCGCGCTCGAGGGCAGGGAACCGACCGAAGATGAGATATGGGATATTTACGAAGAGAAAACCCGACGATTCTACGAGTTGGGACCTACTTACCCCATTGAGAATGTCGATAAAGTGCTGCGATACCTCCGTAAACGCGAATGTCAGATATGGGTCGTCACCGGCTCCGGACAAGCCACGCTCTTTGACCACCTCAACGAGGCTTTTCCCGTGGAGGGCAAAAATCCCATCTTTGCGCGCGAAAGAATGATTACTGCTTTCGATGTCACGAAAGGAAAACCCGACCCTGAACCCTATCTCAAAGCGTGGCAGAAGAGCGGACTGAGAAAAGACCAATGTTTCGTTATTGAGAATGCCCCTCTCGGGGTGCGCTCAGGTAAAGGAGCCGGATTGACTGTCCTTGCCGTCAACACCGGACCCTTAGCACCACAAGCATTATACGACGAAAAAGCCGACTTCGTCTTTGACAACATGACCGGACTGCTCAATTGGCTACAGACTAACGTCTGACTATATGGCACATTGTCTTTTTGTCGAAACGGCATCTATATCACGCTTTTTCGCGGTTGTACCACTATGGGATAGTTATTTTGATTTCCTATAGATATATAGCCCTCCGCGTGTGCACTCACGCACTCGACGTCCTAAAAGGTCATAGATTTCGTAATCTTCCGGTAAATTTTCAGGCATCGCAACTAATTCAATGCCGGAATAGATAGTGGGGAAGTCTTGACTATCAACATGCTCTGTCGGAACAAAAGCACAGGTGGGGATATAGTAGTCCTCCCCGACACGTCTTAAATACGCTACATACTCATGTCCCATTTGTAGCGTTTCGCCCACACCCATATAAATATAGGAATGTCTCTCATTCGGCAGTTCCGCATTGTCCATTCTCCAACGGTAATCATCCCATTCATAACCTCCGTTATAAGCCTTGTTTTGCAGAGATAGCACATTATTCCATTTCTGATAGAACACCGAAGCCGGATAGCGAACAAGGAAGTTAATGTCAAATGCAGCACTATCATAGTCACTCATGAAGAGCACATGTCCTTCGTAATAATCCGGGCGAATATCTGTTGGCAAAGGGATGACAACCTGCGTGTCAGTAAGTTCTGCCGGTTCGGAAAGAATATCCGGAGTAAGGGTCACCAATACCCTATCCGGACCTTGGTACGCAGCCTCATAGGTGTAGTTGACGACCAAAGCGCCTTCATCCGCGCAAATCTCCGTCACGGGCTGTAGGTTTACCTTAAAAGAGCAGTCATGGATAGTTAGATACAGCATCTCAACGCTATCACAACCATAAACTGTAGTCGTATCAAAACGATACTCTCCGGACTGCCTATAAGTTTTGCCATGCCAGATATAGGAATAGCAATGTTCTTCATACTTTTCACTATACGAGGACAAATGAACTGTTAACCTGAGCGTAACGACGCTATCACACCCATAGACAGTAGTGGTGTCGAACCGATATGCTCCTGACTGATAATACATATGTCCTTTCCACTCAAAGGAGTCACATGCCGCTACAACCTCTTCCACCTGATAAGACGGATGGACCGTAAGACGCAATGTTACGACGCTATCACACCCATAGACAGTAGTGGTGTCAAACCGATACTCTCCGGACTGATAATACATATGTCCCTTCCACTCAAAGGAGTCGCAAGCGGTAGCCGTCTCCTCTATGTGATAAGACGGATGGACCGTAAGACGCAATGTTACGACACTATCACACCCATAGACAGTAGTGGTGTCAAACCGATATGCTCCTGACTGATAATACATATGTCCCTTCCACGCAAAGGAGTCGCAAGCGATAGCCGTCTCCTCTATGTGATAAGACGGATGCACCGTAAGGCGCAGCGTAACGACGCTATCACACCCATAGACAGTAGTGGTGTCAAACCGATACTCCCCGGACTGATAATACATATGTCCCTTCCACTCAAAGGAGTCGCAAGCGGTAGCCGTCTCCTCTATGTGATAAGACGGATGCACCGTAAGACGCAATGTTACGACACTATCACACCCGAAAACCGAAGTGGTATCAAACCGATAAGCTCCTGACTCCTTATAAACATGTCCGTTCCATAAGATTGAGTCACAGGTGGTTATGTTCTCGGTAGCGCGTGTGAGGGTTGTATCACCTACATGGATATGGATGGTATCTTCTGCTATACAGAGCGGCCGGAAAGAGATGTTGTCCACGGCAAAATCATTACCTCCCGAGTAGCGGTTATGGTCTAATAGCGAAATATCTATATCACCCGATAAGTCGCCGGAGTTCCATATCTTGTATATCTTACTCCATTCACATTGGCGCATAGAAGGCTGATGAACCTCGCTGAATGTCTCGCCGTTAATATAGAATTGGAGGTTGGGTGCAGTGCTTGGGCTATGAACACTCACAGCGACAATCTCTGCCGAAAAGGCATAATTGGTATTAGGCTCGACCTGGACTGTAGTTCCGAATACCTTATCGGGATTATTCTGAGACGAGGACGAACCGTCAACTACCATCATATAGCCATCGTGCTCACACACATACCACGGGTTATTGACTTGTCTCGGCCAGGCCACTATACTATACCTGCCGGACGAGATATGCGTATAGTTCATCGATGCAAAGAAATACGGTGCTAAATACCGATATTGTGTAGAGAAACCCTGTGGTCCTTGCTCAAAATCACCATTATAAATCAGGTTTTCTCCTGTCTCCGTCATCGTCGTTACCGTTATGGTGTACGGAATGGTTCCTATGGTATCTAACTGCGCTATGGCGTTCCGCGAAGTAGAGTCTGTTATCCCGTACCCGCGCCAGAGGTAGTAATCTCCCTCGCGGCTCGTGGTCAAGGTGACTTCCCCGGGTTCGCAAAGCACACTCGGCGCCTCTATACGGACTTCACAGGGCTCTATGACATGCAGTTTAAGCACCTCAACGGACTCTTCGTCGAAATACTCCCCGGATTCCGTATATTCTCTGCCGTGAAAAGTAAAATGCTCACCTCGGTGAATATAGACCTCTGTTGTCTCGCCCACCGCTTGACGGATAGGAAGCCTGAATCGCCCCGCTTCGCCGCCGTAGGTATAATCGACAATAAGGGTGTCTGAGTATATCCCGATGGGCTTACCGACCTTAAGAGAGGGCACGAAACAGTATTCGTTATGGGGCTGCATCCTGTTAACACTCATTGGCCATGCCCTACCGGAGGTAAAATGACAGGTCCCGAAGGCCGTAGAATCCGCATGGTAGTACGAAAAGGTTATATCCTTAATGGTGTCGTTATCGATATGATTTAGCTTCCAGTACGCACCGAAACTAACTGCACGGTGCTCGGTATAACCCGGCTGCAATACCTCTCCATCCTGAAAGGTCAAAACCGGAAGTAGTGCTAATAAGCACCGCGCTATCATCAAACAAACTAATCGCATAAAGAAAATAAATCGTCTCGAGGATTAACTAACATCACCGGCACCAACGCTTTGCCTATGGCTTTGCGCTCAGGAGGACCGAAGATAATATCATCTAAACCATACTCGCGGGAAGCCGTTAAAATAAGCATATCGTATTGGAAATCCCGCTGACGCTCTACAGCCTCTTGCATCAAATGGAACGAGTCCTTGCGCGCCATGACTACCTCGTAGCTTATCTCCTCTCCCGTCCGCTCACTCACACCCTTGATATAAGTAACAATCTTGCCCGTATTGACCCGGGCATGGGAACCGTAGTCATTGGCTTGCAGCAAAATAAGATGTGCACCGGTCTTACGGGCTAAATAGGTGCATATCTCTGCCTTATAGGTCTCTTCCTCTAACATCGATACCGGGATAAGCAACCGGTGAAGCGGCTTGACCTTCATCGTGGAAGTCACAAAGAGATACGGACGCCTTTCATCGCGGCAGGCATCCAACGCATGTTGAATAGAGCGCCCCGTGTTGGGGCACTCTATGATATGAATATCGTCCTTATTGATGTTGTACTCGGAGAAGATCATTAACTGTCTTGACAGGATTAAAGGTGGAAACCGGAACTTCCACAAAGATTGTATTCCACTTCGCCATCGCACCGTTCCATAATCCCGGCAGTTCTAACGCCAATAACTCTTTACCGTCTTTGGACTTATGGCTGATAAAGCCTGTCGCCGGATCAACGTAATCGGGCAAGTTGAAGCGATTACCGTCTTTGTCCTTTAACGCGCAAACGAGATCTACGGGGTTAAAGTGCGTCGATTGAGCCATCAGAGCCGGGTCCGCAATCTGGGACGACTCTAATATCTGATAACTGGTGCTTCCGTCTGCTTCGCGCACAATGAACGGACCGCCGCCGGGCTCTCCCGTATTTTTAACGACACCGCACACGCGGGTTGGACGATCGGTATCATGGGTCTGTAGATATTCGACCAATACACCTGCCAATACTTGTTTCCACCGTACCGTGTCCTTCTTAAACTTATCTGGCACTACATTGTCAATATTTTTGATGAACACAATATCCGCGTCTTGCTCATTGAGGTTATGAATTAGTGCCCCGTGACCGCCCGGGCGGAAAAGCAACTTCCCGTCTGCTGTACGGAACGGCGTCCCGTCAGGATTAGCGGCCAAAGTGTCTGTGGACGGCATTTGCTCCGAGAAGGTCACATCATAATGCACACCATATTTTGCCTCATATTTGGCGAGTTTGTCGGCAATGTGTTGCCTGAAGAGCGGAAGATGGTCATGACTCACGGTGAAATGCAGATGCACTACACCTTTCGAGGCAGCATATAAGGCTCCTTCTACCATATGCTCCTCAGCCGGAGTGCGCGCACCGTCTCGATAGGAATGGAAGAGCAATAACCCCTTCGGTAATTGACCGTAATGCATGTCCTCAAGCAGATATCGAACGGCCTCTTGACCGCTCTTACCGTCTAACGCCGGACCAAAAGCAAAGTAGTCCTTATGAGCCAGAAACTCCTCAATAAACGGCGTCTCAACGCCATTCTCAAGATAGGCAAACAGATCCTTAAACATACGGCTCGCCGCACCGGAAGCCGGCACGAATTTCTCTACTGTATGACCTTCTTGCAGGTAGTTGTTCCATACCTCTATATAATGCTCTTGCTCTGCTTTCGTCGGCTTGAGAATACCGCCGCCTTTCTTCGTCGATGCCGGAGCAATAATGTCCAAACTCGGAAAGCCGTTCTTAAAACTCTCCATTTGCTGTTGCGCAGTCTCTAATGAGATTCCGCGTGACTCTAATTGTTGAATGTCTTCAGGTGTAAACATGGTGTAATAAATTTAGTATAGTTACTCGAAAGTGGATAGACTATTGTCAAAACTCCCAAATTTCGCGCAAAAATAATATTTTTTTTGCATATCCGCAAATCTTTTTGTAAATTTGCGGCGATTTAATGTACAATTATGAAAAATATTGCTTTTATCATCAACCCGATTGCCGGAACGCAGACAGTCAAAAAGAAATTGCCGAAGCTCATTAACGCGACGCTTGATCGGGCTAAATGGTTGCCGAATATAGTATTTTCGGAATACGCCGGACATGCTACCGAACTGGCGCGTCAGTTCAGCCGCATGGGATTTGAGGCGGTAGTCGCTGTCGGTGGCGATGGGACGATCAATGAAGTGGCTCGAGGTTTGGTCGGTACCGCGACTACTTTGGGGATTATTCCCTTAGGCAGCGGTAATGGCTTGGCAAGGCACTTGAACTTACCCCTTCGCCCGCAGACGGCGATAGAACTTTTGAATCATGCCGAACCGATTGCCATTGATTACGGCTTAGCCAATGACAGACTCTTTGTCTCAACCTGCGGAGCGGGATTCGAAGCGCATGTCGCTTATGAGTTTGCCGCCGCCGGCACAAGGGGCTTTAGAACTTATTTTGAACAAATCATTAAGGATGCCTTCTCCTATCAGCCGGAGACTTATACAATACGTCTTGTTGAGGATGGAAAGGAGATTACCCATAAAGCTTTCCTTATAACCTTTGCCAATAGCAACCAATGGGGATATGAAGCCCGTATCGCCCCGAAAGCCAGCTTACAGGACGGGCTGATGGATATTTGCATTATGTCGCCTCACGCCCTCTTAGGGAGTGCTGACTTGGCGTTAAGACTCTTCACTAAACATATCAACGAGAGCCTCTTTATGGATACCATTAAAGCCGGGGATGTGGTACTCGTTCGCGAACAACCCGGACTCTTTCACATTGACGGAGACCCCGTTGAAATGCCTAAAGAGATTCATATCCGTATTATCGAAGACGGCCTCCGCGTTTTAGTGGGGAAAAGGTTCTGAAAGGAATCCACGGCACTCGGCAACGTAGAACTATGAGACCGGGATACTAGTCTACTAGTATACCGGAAGACTATGGCACCCGGCAACCCCGATCACCCGGAACCCCGGCAACCCGGAATCCTGGCAACCTGGAATCCCGGGAACCAAAATAAATAAACTAAAACAATGAAAATAAATATTATCAACAAAAGCAACAACCCCCTGCCACGCTACGAAAGCACCATGGCAGCCGGTGTTGATTTACGAGCATTCCTGCCTGAGCCGGTGACCCTTAGGCCCCTCGAACGCAGACTCATTCCCACGGGGTTATACATGGAACTTCCTCAAGGCTACGAGGCGCAGATCCGACCACGCTCGGGACTGGCGCTCAAGAGGGGACTTACAGTACTCAATACACCCGGCACCATTGATGCCGACTATCGGGGCGAAATAGGTGTTATCTTGATTAACTTCAGTGCTGAAGAACAGACCATTGAGTCCGGAGAACGGATTTGCCAGATGGTTATTGCTCGCCACGAACAGGCGGAATTTATTCCGGTTGAAGTATTGGGCGAAACCGAACGTGGAGCCGGCGGATTTGGGCATAGCGGTATCAAATAGATGAATACGGTTTTAGTCATATTATCCGCTTTTACCTATTTCTTCTACGCCGCAAAAGCGCAGTTGGAAAACAAGCACTACGATGAAGCGTACATGACGCTGCGGCTATGTGAGAGCCTCAACCCCGAGGACGGAACTACTAAACAGTACTTGGGAATGATTTATTCTGCGCTCAACGAGCCGGAGAAGGCCCGAGCTTACTACCGCGAAGCGTATAGGCTCAACCCCTATGATTTATGGGAAAACTACGCGGAGGTACTCTTTGATGATGGGGTAGAGCAGGACCGCCGACAAGCTATCCGGATTATCGAGAAAGCCGCTTTAGCCCATTCCAAAGAGCCCGAGATTTGGGCAATGCTGCAGAACGCATATGTCAAGAACCGGCAACTCAAACCTGCCCTCAAAGTGCAGGACAAGATAGACCAATTGAAAGGGTACGACGAGTATTCCGCCTACACACGCTACCAACTCTACCGCTTTATGAATAAACCCAAGCGGGCGCTCAAAGAGGTCGAGAAATATTTGGCTTTAGAGCCGCGCGATAACGAGTTTCAAGTCCTGCGAGCACAACTCTATGAGGTGCTGAAAGTGGACTGGCCTAAATTAGAGCAAGCCTATAAAACCGTTTTAGAGACCAATCCCTTCAATATCATGATGCTCAATAACTACGCTTACGGTTTGGCTATTCACGGCGGGGACTTGAAACTGGCGGAGATGATGTCTGTCAAGACATTGCAGGCTGAACCCGAAAACCCTGTCTATTTAGACACATACGCATGGATATTGCACCTGCAGGGGAACGACACATTAGCGAAATTTTATATCCGCAAGGCGAAAGAAAATATCGGCAATTACAAAGATACCGAATTGAATAAGCACTACCGTATCATTACAGGAGAAGCAAAATAATGACGAATCATAAATATATAGTAGTAATCTTGGCATTGCTTGCCCTTATGATGACTTCCTGCGGCGTGAGCAAACATGCTACTGCTTGGCATAGTTGGAAGAGCGATAAAACAGAGACAACCTTTATCGTGGATTCTTCCAAATATACCGTCAATACCCAAATCCAGGCAGTCAACGGTACCATGACGGTCTTTTCCGTCAAGCCCGTCTTAGGGGTGGAGGTGTTTCGTGTCGAGTTTGGGGCGAAGAATATCACTATCATCGACCGCATTCATAAGACGTACACCATAGCGAGTTACAGCATGCTCAACGCGGTCGTTAAACCCAAACTCAGCCTCAAGAACATACAGAAATGGTTGCTTAAGCAGGACGGAAAGAAATATATCCCTTTGACCTATAAGGCGATGGGACATAGCGCAACGGTCGCCATTAGCAGCAAATCAATACAAGTGGATGGCGCTACCAATATCAAAACTCCTAAATTGGAAAATTACCAATACTTGGGAGTTATGGATTTTTTGAAGCAATACTGACATGCATAATCGACTGATACATATCATATTTACGGGACTGCTTTTGATGGTCTCTTGCACCCTTTCTGCGCAGAGCGTGAAGGAATTGGAGCGCCAGCAAAAGCAGCTCAAGCAGGAGATTGAGCAGACCAATAAGATGCTCAAACAGACCCAGTCCTCCAAGACTGCTACGGTCAATAAACTCAATCTCATCAACCGCAACCTCAAGAACCAAAAGAAGTTGGTCGCTAATATCAATAGCGAGGTAAACGCCCTTGATCGCGAGATGGCTTCGCTTACCAACCGCAAAAACCAACTCCTAACGGAAGAGGAACAGTTGCGCCAACAATATGCGGCCCTCATTCGCGAAACACACTATGCGCAGTTGCAGCAAAGCCCGCTCCTGTTCCTATTAAGGGCGGATAGCTTCCAACAATTGGTCAGAAGAATACGCTACATGATGGAATTTGCGAACCTCAAACAGACACAGGTCGCACGACTCAAAGGCGTTCAAGCAGAAATAGAGAGCCAAAACGACTTGCTGAAAGCCAATCGCAAGCAGAAAGTGGAAAGCCAAAAGCAGTTGAAGCGCGAGCAGGAGAAATTAGCCCGTGATGAGCGCAAACAACAACAGATGTTGACGCAGTTGAAGAAGAAAGAGAAAGACCTTAAAGCCGACCTCGCTAAACAGCAAAAACGCGCCGCAGAACTCAATAAGAAGATTGACGAAAAAGTGCGCCAGCAAGCCCGTAGCACCACCACGTTAACACAGGAACAGCAACTGGTCGGTGACGATTTTGCGGCTAACAAAGGACGACTCCCTTGGCCCGTTGAGAAAGGATATATCAGCGGTCAATTTGGTAAACACCAGCACCCTGTCTATGAGAATGTGATGCTGGACAACAAGGGCATTTATATCCAGACAACAGCCGGAACGAAAGCGCGTGCGGTATTCAAAGGCACTGTTTCGTCCACCTTCGTCCTCAACGGAACCTACGCCGTTATCGTTCAGCACGGTGCCTACAGAACGGTTTATGCGAACCTCAGCTCATTAGCTGTCAAACAAGGTCAATCCGTTGCGACAAAGCAGGCGTTAGGAACTATTGCTACTGAAAATGACCAAGATAACAAAACGGAATTATACTTCCAAGTGTACCAAAATACGAACATTTTAAATCCTTCCTCATGGATAACAAAGCAATAATCTTATTGATAACCCTTCTGACGCTTCTTCTCCCTTCGTGTAAAACCAATAAATGGCATGATTGGAGAGAACTGAACGAAGCCATGTTAGTCGCCAATCGAGAGAATAACCCGGATATCAAGGTGACCGCATCCGGCCTGCAATACCGTATCTTGGCTGACCCTAATAAAACGGAGCAAAGCCCTCATAGCGGTTGCACCATTCAATGTAACTATGAAACGCGCCTCTTGGACGGCACGCTGATTGATAAACAGGATGGAAGCACATTGGTGGTCTCTAACTTAATCATGGGCGTCCGGGAGGGCTTGCGACTTATCCATGTGCACGGCGATATCGAATTATGGATGCCGTATCAGTTAGCCTATGGCTCGGCGGGGGCAGGTACGGAAGGATATAAGAGTTTTGTTCCGCCCTATTCGGCGTTATACTTTAAAATTCATGTCAATGCTTCTACAGCGGATTAAAAAAATAGCACTTTTCCTCCTGCTGGTCTTGTCCGGCTGTACGCCTCAAGGCACAAGTTCTGTCCCCTCCTATCCCGTGCAGATTACGCTGGACACGAGGATAGGGCAGTATGTGAGTTTCGTGCCCGCCAACCTCAACGACTATGTGCTCGTGACCAAAGAGGGCATCCGTTATCACGGAGTCTTATACGCCCGCGATATGGGGACCTATTACGGTTATGCGGGCGTGGTAGTCAATATCAATATGAATCAGACTTACTCGGCGTTTGACCTCTGCTGCCCGGTATGTTTGGACAGAACTAAGCCCATTGTCATTGACGGCGGCTTTGCCGATTGCCCGACTTGCGGGGAGAGCTATGAGTTAATGAACGGCATGGGAACACCCTCTAAAGGCATTAGCCGCGAAGCCTTGAGACGATACCCTACACGCTATTATGACGGGCAAGTCCAGGTATATAACTATTAAAGAACACTACGGATGATAACCAAATACCTATATACGGCGTCTCAGTTATGGTTGCAGAGCAATGCAGCCCTGCCTCATACCCCCTTTCTCATCTTGCTCATTGAGGGCCTCGAAGTTCCCTTTAGGGTATTAGACTATAAGGAGCGTGGGGACCTGACTTTATTGAGACTGAAAGGGGTGGAAACGGAGCGTCAGGCTGCCCGTCTTGTCGGTGCCGCCGAAGTCCTGCCCGATGAGGGTTTGGACGATGAAGACCTGATAGGTTATACGCTCCTCGGTCCCACAGGAAAAGTATATGGCGTGATAGAGGCAATTGATATGACCACAGCCAATGTCTTGGCACGCTTAGCCGGTGGCGCTTTGGTCCCTGTACATGAAGATTTGATAGAAACAATAGACGATGATGCAAAAGAAATCCGCTATAGCGTTGAACCGCCTGTCATCTGAGGCATACGAACTTGCACAAAAATTGCCATTTAGAGTGGTTTTGGACAATGTGCGCTCAAGACACAATATCGGTGCCGTTTTTCGCACAGCCGATGCCTATCGCGTGGATGAAATTGAACTTTGCGGCATTTGTTGCTGCCCCCCTAACGACGAAATTCACAAAACCGCTTTGGGGGCAGAGCAGACTGTCCATTGGCGATATTGGAATAACACGTTGGACGCCGTCGCTGCTTTGCGGCAAGAGGGCTATAAAGTCTATGCCGTAGAACAGGCTTTCGGCTCCATAACCCTTGACAATTTTACCGAATCGTGTCGGAAGAGCATCGAAAGTCAATCGAAAGTCAATCCTTCTCTGCCCGAAACCTCATCGAATCGTATTGCCGTCGTTTTTGGACATGAAGTATTCGGTGTAAGCCAAGAAGTCATTGATGCCTGTGACGGCTGTATCGAACTTGAACAATACGGCACGAAACATAGTCTTAATGTCTCTGTAACTGCAGGAATTGTAATATATAACATCGCTAAAATATATGAAAGAGTATGATTATTTGATAGTGGGAGCCGGTTTGTTCGGTGCTACTTTTGCGCACAAGATGACGCAGCGCGGCAAGCGTTGCTTGGTGATTGACTCCCGTCCTCATGTTGGGGGAAATATCTATTCACCGGAAGTGGACGGCATTCATGTTCATCAATATGGTGCTCATATTTTCCACACCGGTAACAAGCAGGTTTGGGATTATGTCAATTCTTTAGTCCCCTTTAATCGCTACACCAACTGCCCGATAGCCAATTACAAGGGGGAGTTGTACAACCTCCCCTTCAACATGAACACATTCTATGAGATGTGGGGAACCCGTACCCCGAAAGAGGTGCAGGAAAAAATCGAATCACAGCGTTTTAAGGGCGAACCGCGCAACTTGGAGGAACAAGCCCTTTCACTTGTCGGTACCGATATATATGAAAAACTGATTAAGGGTTACACCGAGAAACAGTGGGGGCGTGACTGCAAAGACCTGCCGGCATTCATTATTCGTCGTCTTCCGCTACGCTATGTGTTTGATAATAATTACTTCAACGACCCCTATCAGGGGATTCCCGTTGGTGGTTATAACCAATTGATAGCGCACCTCTTGGACGGCGCTGAGATTTGCTTAAACTGTGATTATTTGGAGCACCGCGCAGAATTAAATGCTTTGGCGAAGAAAGTGCTTTACACCGGAGCGATTGACCGTTTCTATGACTTTAAGTTCGGACGACTCGAATATCGCTCGGTACAATTTGATACCGAGAAAATTGGCATGCCCAATTACCAAGGCAATGCTGTCGTCAACTACACTGACCGTGAAACGCCCTGGACGCGGATTATTGAACATAAGCATTTTGAAACCTTCGGAGAAGAGGTCTATAAACTGCCGCACACCATTATCTCACGCGAATTCAGCGTCGAGTGGAAACCCGGTATGGAGCCGTATTATCCGGTTAACGACGACAAGAATAATAACCTTTACGAACAATATAAAGCGTTAGCTGCCACCGAAAAGGATGTTCTCTTCGGAGGTCGTTTAGCCGATTACAAGTACTACGATATGGCACCGACCATGGAGCACGCTTTGGAACTTGTTCAACGCGTCTTGTTCACCAATAGATAATTAATCCCAAACTAAATACAAGTAACTCTCAGTTCGTACAAATTTCAAATCTTCATCATGAAAAGATTACTTTTGACATTGCTGACATTAGCCTTTACGCTTGGCTTGATTGCCGCAGAGCGTAGTCAGGATGAAGCTGCTTTGATTGCAGCGCAGTTTATTAACGCAGGTGGAACCGCTATAGATGGTGCCGCGCCTGCACGCAAAATCAGCCCCGCAAGTCTGCGTCTTGCCTATCGGGCTGACAAGGCGTATTATATCTTTAACCAAGCACAAGGAGGTTATGTTGTGGTTAGCGCAGATGACCGCGCTGAAGATGTATTGCTGTATGCCGAAAACGGTTCGTTCAATTTGGAGACTATCAACCCTAATCTCCGTTGGTGGCTGGAGCGTTACGAAAAACAGATGTCTCATATCGACGAGGTGGACCAAGACGCACAAGCTGCCTATAAGGCGGCGCGCGCTGCCGTGCAGACTACGGCAATCGCACCCCTTCTTACCAATGATAACGGAGTTGCAATAACATGGGACCAAACAGCACCATATTACAACCTTTGTCCCATGGATGCGCTCGATAATACAAGATGCCTTACTGGCTGTGTCGCCACAGCGGCTTCGCAGATTATGTATAAATGGCGCTGGCCCGAGCGCGGAACTGGCACCCATAGTTATACCTGGTACGACTTCTTGGACGAAGACTACGACAACTACCAAACAAGCACCTTGTCTTTTGATTACGACAACACTGCTTTTGACTGGGCTCATATGTTGCCTGCCTATCAAAGAGTGAGCAGTACTGCCGCGCAGAAGAACGCCGTTGCGACCCTCATGTACGCGGTTGGAGTCGCTTGCGACATGGGCTATGGCGGTAATACTATTGGTGGCTCCGGCTCCTACACCGACTGGATGGGCAAAGGATTTGAAGACCATCTTGGATACACGTATGAGCGCATGATTTCTTCCATGTCACAGAGACGCTATGAAGAGGATGTTACGGGTGAACCTTGCCGGGCACACGATGCCTTATGGAATGTCTCATTTACCGATTTTGCCACATATTTTGACACAGATTTGGAAGCAGGACGCCCCATCCTTATGGGCGGTGAAGGTCGTTCTGGCGGACACGAGTTCGTGTGTGACGGACGTAATACCTCTGGTAAATACCATATCAACTGGGGCTGGGAAGGAAGCGACAACTGCTATGTCTCCCTCTCTGCGGTACAGACGGGCACAGGACGAAATGACAGTGACTTTAGCGACTACATTGAGGCACTCATCGGCTTACAGCCTAATAATATCGCTCCTGTTGCAGTAACCGGCGTTACGCTCTCTCCTTCCGAGGCGACGATTAACATCAATGAGAAACTGTCCCTCACTGCCTTAATCGCACCTTCTGATGCGACAAACAAGACCGTTACTTGGAGCAGCTCTGAACCGACTGTCGCTTCTGTCAACAATGGCTTAGTCAAGGGAATCAGTGCCGGTACAACTGTCATTACCGTGACAACTGTCGATGGCGGTTTTTCCGCAGAGGCTGTCATAACGGTAACCAACCAAGCGGTCATCTCGAATGCCTTTGAACGAATTACCGCAACGGAGGCCCTTGAAGATGACATGCAGATTCTCATTGTCAATGAAGAGGCCGCTGTCGCCTTAGGACAATATAATTCCAATAAATATTTTGAGACGGCTGCTGTTACCATAACCGACAACACCATAACCCTCGAAGATGAGAATAATACCGATGTGGCGATTCTTACCCTTGAAAGCAATGGTAACTACTGGCACTTGCTCAATGGTGATAACTACCTCTATTGCGCTTCTACCGCTAAAAAGAACTACTTGAGCGAAGAAGTCTCCGTAGACTCCGAGAGTAGGGCAGAGTGGGCTATCAGTATCACTAACGGCGTCGCGACTATTGTCTCCCAGACCTCTGCGACTGATCGTACATCCCTGATGTACAATAGTACTCAACCCCGCTTCGCTTGTTACAAGGGTACCCAAAAAGAAGTCGCCATCTTTGGCCGCTCTAAAACAGCTCCTGCTCCTACCTCCCTTGAAGCGGTTAATAACACACCTCAGGCAAGTAAAGTACTCATCAATGGAAATATCTTTATCCTCCGGGATGGCAAATTATATAACTTACAAGGATTATTAATACAATGAAACACGTTTTTAGAAGCCTCACGGCAATCTTATTTTTCGGCATTGGTGGGTTCGCCACGGTGAATGCCCAAGTAACCACTCGTCCTTCAAATATCCCCAAAGGCTACACGCAGACGATTACGCTGACCTACGACCCCTATTCCGCCTTAGGCGATAGCGGTATGGTCGGAGCTGCTGCCTGCTATAGTCATATCGGTTTATTGACTGCCAATAGTAGCGATGATTCCGATTGGAAGTATGTCAAACCGGGTGACTTCGGCACAACCGATCAGGTTAAATGGTCGAAATTCGGTAAAAAGTGGCAACTGACTATCTCGCCCGATATCTATGATTATTTCGAATGTCCTATGACCGAAGAGATTACAGCTATCGTTATGGTCTTCCATGACGGTACTGGAGATAACGCTAAGGTCGGACGCATGGCGGATGGCTCCAATATCAAGATTTCCCTCTCCGACCCGGGCTTGCAGGCATCGATAGTTTCTCCTTCTGACAATGCACTCTTCTTTGGTGGTGAAGAAGCGGTTATCCGTGGTGTTTCAACCCATGCTGGTACCCTTACTTTGAGTGTTAACGGAGAGGAAGTGGCTGCCGCAACGGCTTCTGCGGCAATAACCTATAGCAGTACTTTTGCTACTGGAGATTATCAGATTATCTTTACGGCGGATGACGGAAACGCTGTCGTCGCTGACACCATGTCTATTCACTACTCGCCGGCGACACAATTGAGACCGCGTCCCGCAGGCGTTGAATTAGGTATAACATACGACCCTGATGATGACACTAAAGTGACATTATGTACCTTTGCTGCCGCTAATAAAGTTGCTAATGACAACTCCGAACTGGTGCCCGCAAGAGCGGTATATGTCGTTGGAGATTTCAATAATTGGACAGTCTCTGCCGATTACCAAATGTTCCGGGACAGCTGCCATTTCTGGTTCACATTGGACAATCTTACTCCCCGTAAGGAATATGCTTACCAGTATGTCGTAGTTCGCTCCGATGGCGTTACGCGATGGGTGTCTGACGGCTTCGCTGATAAACAACTCCATCCCGATGACCAATATGAGCCGCAAAACGTGGATCCGGTTCATTATATCAAATATCCCTCTAAAGCTGACGGAGGCTACTGCTCCGTTTTCCAAACAGGACAGACACCCTATCACTGGTCAGATGCTACCCTGAACTTCGTTAGACCCGATAAGAACGACCTTATCATCTACGAGTTATGGGTGTATGACTTTACTCCCTCTCGCTCTTTCGCAGGCATAATGCAGCGACTTGATTACCTCCAGAAACTCGGCGTCAACGCTATCGAGTTTATGCCCATCTGTGAGTTTGACGGCAATTACAACTGGGGATACGGTCCTAACCACTATTTCGCGGTGGATAAGGCCTATGGCTCAAAAGACATGTTCAAAGCACTCGTTGACTCTATCCACGGAAGAGGTATGGCAGTTATCATGGATATGGTCTTCAACCATGCTACCGGTAATAACCCTCAGAATAAGCTTTACCCCTATGGTAATGACCTCAAGTTCAACCCTTGGTTCAACGTCAATCCGCCTCATTCCGACACCTACTTTGAGGACTGGAACCACGACTTCCCTGAGGTGGAGAACATGTTTACTCGTTGCTTGAACTACTGGCTCGACGAATATAAAGTGGATGGTTTCCGCATGGATCTTAGCCATGGCTTCTGCGGTACTTCTTATGATGCCTACGAACATATCTCGCACTATTACGACTATGCTATTGCTCCGCATAATGCCTATTTCATCTTAGAGCATTGGGGCAAGGACGGACAGAAACCGTATATCGATAAGGGTATGCTTTGCTGGACCGGTGCTGGGCTCGCTAATGCCTATTGCCAGTTGGCTATGGGGTACTTCACCAGCGACAATATCTCCGATGCCAATCGGGACGGCTATGTCTCTTATGCCGAATCACATGACGAAGAGCGGAACTTCTATAAGGCGAAAGCCTACGGCGCAGGAGGAATCACTTCCAATGAAGCCGTGCGCCTTAAACGTGTACCGCTTGTGGTAGGGTTCCTCACGCTGCTTAATGGACCGCATATGCTCTGGATGAACGAGGAACTGGGTTATGATTACTCCATCAACTCGGCTAAAGGTGCCTCGGATATCAGCGACAAGCACCGCACTGACATCAAAATGCAGCCGGCCGAATTAGGCTGGTTTAGCAACGCTAACCGTATGGCGGCTTACGAAGCGTGCGCGAAGATTATTAACCTTCGAACCAAGATTGCACCACAGTATTTCAGCGGCAAACCTGTATCGGCGAGTCTTACCGGAGGCAAAGCCTTACGCTCCATCGTTTGGGGAGAAGAGGGGAACCGACTCGCCGTGGCAGGCAACTTCAACACCACTGGCAATGCTGTTTACAACTTGCCTGTGGATGGAGTATGGTACGACTATCTCAATGAAACAACTTTCACCGGTAAAACCGTCACACTCGGTATCGGGGAAATCAAGATTCTTATGCAGCAACCTGCTACTGCCCTGGATGCCGCGATGACTACCCCCAATTTGCCCACGAAGGTACTGCTCAACGGACAAGTCTTTATCAACAACAACGGTACATTGTACGACCTCTTTGGCCGCAGATACGAATAATTCCCGGTCTCCCGGCAACCTCATAAAAACAAAATAACAAAAAAAGCCCGATTATTCGGACTTTTTTTGTATTTGTTTGTATCTTGCAATGAGCTTGTCGTGGCGTATAAAACCATAAATCGCCACAAGCGACGCACCTACTAAATCAAGAATCAGGTCCTCCATCGAGTCACGAAGAGCATCATGCCCGCATAGAGGTTGATCCGCCGCTGTGATGATAGAACTGGTCGTCGTTGCCATAAACTGCTGTGTATTGGTGCCCATAAGACTGTCATATGAATATTCGATAATCTCCCAACACGCTCCTAAACCCAATGAGAACAGTACCAGGAATAGGCAAAGAAAATATTTGTTGAAGTAGATGTACTTATCATTTTCGGCCATGATGATATGAATGAGCCAAAGGGCTATCATGGACAGCAGAAAACCACTCTCTGCATGCAATAGTTTGTCCCACCAAGGCACTTTGCCGTATAAATCCAAACCGTCTCCCAAAATGAGCGAAGAAAAACAGAATAGCACTATCATTACCGATAGTATCCAAGGAACCTCGATACTGAAACGCTTCTTCAGTATCAGTGGCAAATACATGACCAGCAGCATTGCTACATATTGCAACCCGCGGAAAACTATTTCATCCCACGCACGTTGCTCCTTAATGAGCCAAACCACATTGGCCACCGCCATTACTATTATCAGCCAGGTGACGACACGATTTAAAGCATGAAGTTTGTTCGTATTCATAAACGTATTCTTTGCTTCTGTAATATCCTTTTTCGCTGCAAAGGTACACATTTGTTTTGACATAGCCAAATTTTTCTCGTTTTTTTCACCATATCCCTCTCCAAGCCGCGACCATCTTTATAGATCCGTTATGGTTCCTTTATGAATCGCTTACTTACCTCTTCTCCCCGTCCCCCTATCCCCGCCATCCCCTCCGGTAATCTTGGATAATATCTAATCTTCATTTTTTTTTACAACAAAATGCAAATAAATTTGCATATATCATTTTTATTTTGTATTTTTGTCGGCATATTTATTTGGAAATGAAAAAAGTACTATTTCTCTTCGCAACGATGCTCCTTGCCTTAACGGCATGCACCCCGACGGAAAAACAACTGCATGAGCGTGCTGCAGAACTCTGCCGGTACATCCCTGACCACCAACTCCTAACAGAGTCACGCGAGTACCTCACCGAAGACTTTTATGCCGTTTTAGACACAATGTTTAATCTCTTGCCGGACGAAGAGGAGGTTGCCCACGAATGGCTCTACTATTTCGTTACCGGTAATGGGGGCACAATTGCCGACTTTGAGGTACAGAAAGTTAATTTGATTGACAAAACACATGCTGTCGCCACTATCCTTGTACGGCAAAAATGGGAGGACGGCTCCTTTGATGAATCGACCGATATAGAGGAACATCGTTTGTATATGGATAAAATTGATGGCGACTGGCTGATGTCGGATTTTGACGGGCACAAAGCTGACTGTATCCGCGATATCGCCATTGCCCGCCGCGACCAAGCTATGCGGGAGGCGATAGGGGAGTATCTCGTCAATGTCATAGGGCCCCAATACTTGCAAGGCGATATTTGTGTTCCTACTGTCATAGAGGTAGCGGTGGACGACAATAGGTACTATTGCGATTGCCAGGTGAATTGGTACAATATCGTCGGTGATACGCTTAAGAGCCTCTCCGGAGGGAGCCACTCCGGCTGTATGACTTTGTCAGAACAAGATGGGGAATGGCAGGTGATAGCGTTTGATGAAACCGTTGACGGAGCCGGCAATGACGCAAGCGCGAGACGGATTTTCGGTAATCACTATGACATATACTGTAATATTCATTCTAATGCGCATGTTCGCGAAACTTGCCGAATGTTGCAACTTAGGAATTATATCCGTAAACACAACCTGCCATGGATTTACACACGGAAATGATATTGGAAGAGTATCGCTCGGCGTTACCGGTGTTGGAGCAATTGAAAGGTGCTGTGCTTACAGAACTGCAAGCAGCGCTCAATCGTAGTGGACTCATTGTTACGGCTTTGGAGGCGCGCGTGAAGACAGAGCAGTCTCTCGCGGGTAAACTCGCTTTAAAAGGTGGTAAGTATGCTTCGCTCACTGATATAACCGATTTGGTGGGTGCACGTATCGTGACGCTCTATACAGATGATGTGGATCGCATCGCTTCGATGGCAGAGCAGTTATTCGACATCGACTGGGAGAACTCGGTCGATAAAGGTAAGTTGCACCAATTGGATAGTTTCGGTTACGACTCGCTCCACTATATCTGCCGCATGCCGGGCTATGATTTCCGTTTTGAATTGCAACTGCGCACCACGCTGCAGCATGCTTGGGCTGCCATTAACCACGACAGCGGCTATAAGTCCAATATAGACATTCCTCGTGAGTTTGTGCGCCGCATGAATCGCATTGCAGGTATGCTCGAGATGGCGGATTACGAGTTCAGTCGTATTCGTAGTGAACTCGGTGATTACCGCCGTCGGATGCAGCAATTGATGGCGAAGGGTCAGTTGGATGAGGTGCAATTAGACGGAGATTCCTTCCGTAGTTACATGCAGGCGAAACCCTTTGAGATTCTCAACAAACGTATCGCCGCTATCAATCAGGCAGAGATTCAGGATGTTCCGCTTAATGCCTATCTGCCGGTGCTCAAGGCTTTGGGCTGCAATACTCTGGGAGATGTGGCGCGACTTCGCAATAAGTATGAAGACGATGCCTATTTATTGGCACGCCACCAATTAGGGAATACCGACCTTGATATCATCTCATCCTCAATAGGCTTGCAGAATATCTGTATTGTCTGTATTCTGTCTGTCGGCGGAGGCAAAATAGGTTTGGAACGACTGTTTGATGAACTGAATGGCCAAAATTCCTACAATGCCGTTCTGGCGGAAATAACTTTTAACCAAGCCTCTAATCTCCCATTTATGAAAGCTTAATCATTTTATAATATGGAACCGCTACTTATCGACTTGAATGAATACGAGCGCGTTGGCGAAGGAGCCAATGGTGCCAGTTACAACCACAAGACAGACCCCTCCGTCATGCTCAAACTCTACTACCGTAATTATCAGGCGGCAGCTCTTGAGTTGGAATTGGCTAAAAAAGTATATGCTATGGGCATTCCGACGCCCGAGCCCGGTGATCTTGTCACCGATGGCAAACAAATCGGCATACGTTTTCGCCGCATGATTGGTAAGAAATCCTATTCGCGTGCTTGTGGCGATGACCCGGAACATACGGAAGACTACGCCCGTGAGTTTGCCGATATGTGTCTCCGCCTCCATAATACACATGTGGACACCACGCAGTTTGAATCTGTCAAAGACCGTCTGTACGCTATGCTCGCAGCCAATCCGGACTTCACTCCCGACCGGAAAGCGAAGATTCATGACTTTATCGCAGCTGCACCTGATACCGACACGGCTATTCACGGCGATCTGCAGTTCGGTAATGGCATATTTGTGCCCACGGGCGAGAGATACTTTATCGACCTTGGCGATTTCTGTTATGGTTATCCGCTTTTTGATATCGGTATGGTTTATCTGTGTTGCTGTTTGAATGACGAGAAGTGGACAATGGAGGTTAATCACATGTCCAATGCTACCGCACGACGTTTCTGGGATGCCTTTGCGGCGGCATATTTCCTCTCTCCTGATTGTCCCCTCAAAGAGTTTGGACCCGGTGCTGACCTTGCCGAAGTGGAAAAGACCGTTCGTATTTACGCCGGGCTTAAGACTCTTATTGTTGAGCGTGATACCCATTGCCCCATGCCGCAATTCCGCGCCATGTTGGAAGGAACCGTTTATTAAGTGGAAAGCATAAAGTTGGAAGTAAATGAATAAATACTTAAATACCGACCTCCTTGATCGTGCCATAGTTTTTGCGGTCAATGCACACCATAATACCGAGCGTCGCGGCAAAGGTTTTCCCTATATTGTTCACCCGCTGGAAGCTATGGAGATAGTAGCCACCATCACGCCCGATCAGGAGTTGTTGGCGGCAGCTGCGCTACATGACACCATTGAGGACACCGATGTCACCGTCGAAGATATCCGCTGCGAGTTCGGAGACCGCATCGCCGAATTGGTTCATGCCGAGAGTGACCAATTTACAGAAGGTGTCTCCGAGCAAGACAGTTGGCATGACCGTAAACAGGCGGCTATAGACCGTCTCGCCGCGGCATCTCATGATGCCAAGATAGTCGCCATGGGGGACAAACTCAGTAATATGCGCGCTATTTGGCGAGATTATAAGCAAGTAGGCGATAAGTTATGGCTCATCTTCCATGTTACGGACAAAGCATCGCACGAGTGGCACTATCGCTCACTTGCTGATTCTCTCTCTGAACTGCGAGACACCTTCGCCTATCAGGAGTTCGTCCGCCTCATTGATGAAGTATTTGGATAATGGATGTTCTTTTTGACAATATTGTTAACGCACGTGACCTCGGTGGTCTCCTTGGAGCCGGTGGCAGGCAACTACGCCCGCATCGTTTGTTGCGTACTGCCCATCTGCATGACGCTTCAGAAGCGGATATTACCCGGTTAAGGGAGGAGTTTAACCTTGCTCGTGTCTTTGATTTTCGGTCAATAGGCGAGGCGGAAGCCCTGCCGGACAGAGACGTCCCGGGTGCTACACATCATTTGTTACCCACGATTGACTTAAGTGCAGAGCGGCTGACCGAACAACCCATTCCCCAGGAGGCGTTCCTGGACTTGGAAACCCATATTGTCAACTATTCCTTCTATCCGGAGGTGCAGGCGATGGCGGCAGATATGTATCCTTCGCTCATACGTTCCGAGTATTCGCAACTGCAGTATGCTACCTTCCTGAGACTCATAATCGAGTCCCCCGACGATAGCGGTATGCTCTGGCATTGTTTTCAGGGCAAAGATCGCACCGGTTGGGGAGCTGCCTTCCTGCTCGCTGCACTTGGCGTCAGTCGGGAAGACATCATCGCTGACTTCGACCTTAGCAACCTGGCATACCGCAACCTTGTTGCACGGCTCAATGCCGACATTGAAGCACAAGGAGGTGGGGAAAAAGAGAAAGAGGTGGTGCAAGCATTCATGGGCGTCAGTACGAATAATTTTCGCCGCACACTTGACCTTATTGATACGGAATATGGCGGAATGCATCTATATCTGCTTAACCAGCTGTTGCTCACCCGCGATGATATTCAACTACTAAGAAAGAGATACCTTAATTAATATACACGATTATGATGCACATTAATGAAGAAGTAGCCCGTTGTTTGCTATGTACTAATGCCCCTTGTGGCGAAAAAACGGCACGTGCCATTCGTGCCTTGCGTTTTGAAAACCATTGGACAGCGGCAGAGTTGTTTGCCGGGTTGACCGATGCTGAAATAGAGGCAGCTGAGAAAAATTGTATCCACTATGATAGACCGATACGGATAAGCGCCTTGAAAGAGGCTATGTGTCATGACTCATCAGCTGTCAGCGATGAGCCGGAGAAACTGCCGGGTTTGGAAATCAATTTCTGCGACATGGTCTGCGAGAACCCCTTCTTCTTAGCCAGTTCGGCTGTCTGCACGAATTATGAAATGGTAGCTCGTGCGCTTGAAGCCGGTTGGGCAGGGGTGTTCTATAAGACTATCACTAAAGGCGAGATAAAGGAGGTATCACCGCGTTTTGATGCCGTGCAAAAAGAGGGAACACCCTTTGTCGGGTTTCGAAATATGGAGCAACTGAGCGAAAACCCCTACCAAATGGATTTTGACATCTTGCATCGCCTTAAACAGAACTACCCTTCCAAGAGAATCATCGCTTCCATTATGGGACAGACCGAGGAGGAGTGGATAGAGTTGGCGAAAATGGCGGAAGAGGCTGGCTGCGATGCGGGAGAACTTAATTTCTCCTGCCCGCAGATGCGCCTGACCGGTCTCGGCTCAGACATCGGGCAAAATCCCGAGTTGGTGCTGTTCTACTCGTCCTACGTCAAGGATGCGGTCAAGATACCGGTTATCCCTAAGATGACTCCGAACATTATGTCCATGACGGCGCCTGCGTTAGCCTGTTTTTATGCCGGAGCGCATGGCATAAGTGCGATTAACACCATTAAGTCTATCACGATGAGCCATGAAGCCGAAGTGAGCAATAAAAAGACTATTTCCGGCTATTCCGGTAAGGCGGTAAAGCCCATTGCTCTTCGTATGATTTATGAGATGACGGGTAATCCGATACTGCATAAAGCGGGTGTCGAGAAACATATGGATATCAGCGGTATAGGCGGTATTGAAACATGGCGGGACGCCTTGGATTTTATTCAATTGGGTTGCCGCAATGTGCAGGTGTGCACCGCCGTTATGCAATACGGCTACCGCATAATAGATGACCTCATCCTTGGCTTGCAACACTATATGCAAGAACGAGGCCTTACCGAACTAAAGAAATTAGTGGGCGAAGAATTAAAGAACATCGTTTTGCCCCATGACTTGGACCGTGACACGGTGGTGTTCCCCAAGATTGACCGTGAGAAATGTATCGGTTGCGGACGTTGTTTCATCTCTTGTGCAGACGGTGGTCACCAGGCTATCACATTCGGCGAGGACCGCGTACCTCGTATTCATGGTGCCAAATGTGTGGGATGTCACCTCTGTCGCTTAGTGTGCCCCACCGGCGCAATAGAAACCGCTAAACGCATTACGAAAGTCAAAAGCAATTAGTCAAAAGAAGAAAATGTTTATCTCCATCAAGCGGCAACGCCGCGGCACCATTTATCCATTAGCAATAGTATTATGTTGCATTTTGTCCTCCTGCGCACGTGAGGCTACTATGCGTCCGGAGGAAGACAGTAGTCACTTTGTCAATGTCACCGATGTCGTTCCCGATGTTATATTGGAGATTCGCTATTTCGGTACATACAATTTTGTGGGCTCACGTATTGACGGATACTTGCAACCGGTAGCTCTCTTGACGAAAGAGGCGGCTGACTCCCTCAAAGCCGTCAGCGATGATGTAATGGCGCAAGGCTATCGCTTGAAGATATATGATGCCTACCGGCCGCAATGCGCGGTTGACCACTTTGTGCGTTGGTCACAAAACCCTGCAGATACCTGTATGAAACGGTATTTCTACCCGATGTTTGACAAACCTATGCTCTTCGAGCAGGATTATATCATGGCGAAATCCGGTCACACACGTGGCTCAACGGTGGACTTGACGCTCTTTGATATGCAGACGGAAAAGGAACTGGATATGGGGGGAACATTTGACTGGTTCGGTGTGGAATCGCACCCCGATTACTGCGGTCTGCATCCCGATACGACGCTTTATCCGGAAATCGGCAAATATACCGGTGATGGTACGGGTTTGACGGAACAGCAATACCGTAACCGCATGATTTTGCGTGATGCGATGCTCCGCCATGGCTTCAAGCCGCTTGAGTCTGAGTGGTGGCACTTTACGCTCAAGAATGAGCCGTTCCCCGATACCTATTTTGAATTTCCCAATAAGCTATTACCAAATTAACTCCTTGGCGCTTCGTCATCAATGATTCGCTCGGAAGTGCGCTCGTGCAGCTCCGAGTAGATTTGCGCAACTTGCACATTGTCCTTGCTGATGGTGTGCAAGTATGTGTTATCTTGGCTCGCGGAATACATCCGGCAGATTAGTTCGTCACCGAGGAATGTCTCATGCAGCCACCGGATAGTGAGACTGCTAAGACGGCGTTTGCCGGCAAAGTCCTTTGGGACAGTTTGCATCGCGATGTTGAGGTACGTTCGGTTGTTGACATGTCCGTTGAAGTCGAGGTTAATCGGGTTCACGCGGTGCTCCGCTTCGTGCAGGACAGTCACGCCTTCTGCAATGCGTATCTTAGGGTGTTTCTCCCCGTTAGCGATGCTGAGGGTGTTGACATCCAGTATATTCGATATGATAACGGGTCTGTGACTCTCGCTGTCCAAAAGCGTCCAGCAGCCATACCCGCTTGCAATCTCTTTGCCATCCGCACGGCTTATCCGAAAATCGGCATACAGCCTTAGACCGGTCAATTCGCCGTTCCAAACACTCACTTCTATTTCTTGCGACCAATAAGCTTCTTCTTGTTCCCAATGTGCGTTAAATTCCGAAATGACCCATAACTTATTTTGGTGCACAAGGTCAAATGCTGCCATGTGAAGTGTGGACATATACCGTGCCCAGCAGTCCTGATAATAGAGCAAAACGGCATTGGCGGTCATCCGGTAATGGATGTCCATATCCGCAGCTGTAATGCTGTAACGATGTCTGTAAATATTCATATTTCTCCTTTCTTTCGAACAACTTAATAACAGCGACCCGGTCATTAGCCTTTAGGCTTTCCCGCTGCAAAGGTACTGTTTTTTTTCGGAATATGCAAGAATATTTGCAAAATTCGTTGACAAAAGGTGCATTTTTACCAATTCATATATTCTAAAAACACATCTGCTTCTGCGAAATCATGCTATGGCTCTGCCCGTACTTTCCCTAACGACAGCGCGACCACACCGCACAATAAACGGACAATAAACGGACAATAACCGCACAATAACCGCACAATAACCGCACAATAACCGGACAATAACCGCACTATTCAGCTCGGATTTGCGAATAATCAAGCATTTTTTAAGCCTTCGGCTGTTAGTAACGTTGTGGTGATTAGCCTAATGGCTGTTGATACGCTCCGCTGTTAGCCCGCAGGGCGACACGCAGTAGCCAACACGCACTAACCCAAATTAGCATATTTTTGCGAAAAAAAGATTTTTTCAACTCAAATATTTGCATATATCCCCAAAAAGTTGTATCTTTGTACGCGCTTTTATAACTGCGTGTCGCCCTGCGGGCTAACAGCGTAGCATATTAACATAAAATGACCAACACGAAGTATTATACATCATCCAACTCGATATGGCACAAGGTATTGAGGAAATCGAAGATCAAAACTCAAAAGTCGAAAGTAATGGTAATGAATGCACAAAGTTTATTCACCGCGGCATTCTCTATATCATGCGGAACGGAGAAACCTACGACGTCATCGGTCGGCAGATGTCTCCTTATATAAGATGACGCACCATGCTACTATTGGCTCCGGCTAAAAATATAGAGATTGCTAAAGCTGCCATTCAGGCGGGTGCGGATGCGGTATATATCGGCGCGTCTGCCTTTGGCGCACGCCAAGCTGCCGGAAATTCGATAGAGGATATTGCGTCATTGGTGCAGTACGCTAAACCGTTTGGCGTACAGGTAATGGTGACGCTGAACACGCTCCTGAAGGAGGATGAGATAAGCGAAGCGGTGCGCTTGGCTTGGCAAGTGTATGAGGCAGGCGCGGACGCTATTCTTATTCAGGATCTAAGGCTGCTGAAAGAGAAATTGCCGCCAATACGGCTGCATGCATCTACGCAGTGCGATAATCGTAGTGCGGAGCAGGTGTTACGGCTGCAACGGTTAGGTTTTAAGTTGGCGGTTCTGGCCCGTGAGTTGACGATTGATGAGATCCGGGCTATTCGGGCGGCGACGCTCCGTGCGGCAGAAGAGGATGGGACGGAGCCGATTGAGTTAGAGGTTTTTGTGCACGGAGCGCTATGCGTCAGTTATTCGGGGCGGTGCTATATGTCGGAGGTCTTGATGAATCGCAGTGCGAACCGCGGCGAGTGTGCACAGATGTGCCGCATGGCATACGACCTCTTGGATAAGGACGGCAATGAGATTAAGGACGATAGGGGGAAACCTGTTCACCAGCGGTATGTGCTATCGCTCGAGGATATGGACCGGTCGGCATATCTAAAGGAGTTGTTGGATGCGGGAGTGAGCATAATCAAGATAGAAGGTCGTCTCAAGTCGGCTGATTATGTGACGAATATCGTCGCCTATTACCGTCAGAAGCTCGATCGTGTTTTGGGTCGGCAGACGGAGGTGAGTTACTCCTTTACGCCGAATCCGGAAAAGACTTTTCATCGAGGCGGGATAGACTATTTTCTGCACGGTCGTACGCGTCCTATGGCTAATTGGACGACGCCTAAATCAACGGGTGAGTTCATCGGTCGTTATATAGGTCGTGCGGGTGGTCGGTTGCGTGTCGAATTGGAGAAAGGTATCACCCTGCATGCGGGCGACGGGATAGGTTACGGTAATGAAGGTTTCTCGGTGAACAAAGTGGAAAGCGGTCTGATTACGCCTAATCGCCTGCCGGATTCGCTGCTGCCCGGGACAATGTTGTACCGCAATTATGATAAGGTCTTTACGGATAATTTGCATGCCGAGAGACGTGTGGCTATTGATATAGAACTTAAGGAGACGGAAGAGGGCTTTGAGTTGCGTATAGGTGATAAAAAAGGGCATTTCGTATATCCGCATGAAGCGGCTCGCGATGTGGAGAAAACCTTCTCGACGCAGCGGGCGCAGCTTGCCAAATTGGGTGATACGATATACAAGGCTCGTGTCATCTGTTTGCCGGAAAAGGCTTATTTTATTCCTATCTCGGTGCTGAATGCCTGGCGACGG
>ODAI011663313.1_pt1 | contig 47296 bp, 59 predicted proteins | sample 1539321 | NCBI WGS metagenome assembly ODAI01 (sample SAMN02144231, study PRJEB22623) | gut metagenome | biome: sheep rumen | host: Ovis aries | place: New Zealand
AAGTTTGCTGCATTGATATATCCAGACGACCCTGTGAGAGTTTGGAAGATAGAACTAGGTAATATGTGGGTTCAAGGTGAAGTATTCTGGCGTTATATCACCTTGACATTGTGGCCGTCTGAGGTCGTAGATAATCCGGTGTGGGTCAGCGTGACGTTTGTCGTTGATGTCACACAAGAAGATAAAGACGAGCTGTTCGAAAAAATAAAAGATTTGCTTTTGAAGAAATAAGATGAAGCGCTTGAATGAAGATTTCTTAGATGCTCTCAATAAAGAAGACGTCATTGCAAAAGAAACAGACGTAGAGAGCACAGATGGCATTAAAGACCCGAGTGAGTTCAAGTTCTGGATAACTCTGGGTACGCATCAGTCGTGCCCGAAGAATACTTATAAGTCAGAGGAAATCAAGCGTCGTATAGAACAAGTCTTGAATAGATGCCCGCAAGTCAGTGAATATTCTAAGATAGATGCAAAGCCTGCTGACGAGACTGGATGGACGTCCGGCCTGTTAGAGACGAGCACTATGGAACCGAGTCGTGAATTCGAAGATCCAGTTTCATTCGGTTTTGATGCACAATTCAGAAACGGGCAACAAGTCTGGAGATTTCTGAATTCACTACGCTTCATATTCAGCAACAATAATAGCATAGAACTAAGTATAACGACTAAAGACAGTATTGACGAAGCGTTCTTTATGTGGTCAGACTTCCAGTCAGTCTTGGATAAGATTGAATATCAACATGCTAATCCACCGGAAAACAACTTCAAGAAGACGGGTATTGCACCCAATGCATTTCGTGATTTGTCTTTAGTCATGGACGCTATGATAGACGACCATGACCCTATAACAGAAGCAGACAACGTCTTGGGCGGTGTAGATTATAGTCGTGATTTCAGATATAATGTCAGCGTAGAGTTTGCTAGCAAGTTGTGCTTCAACGGTAATCGCAAAGAAGAACGTGTCAGTGGACGTATATCTGACATTGATGCACTGTTCAGCGCACACGTCCCTATCAAGAAGATATAGCAGATGCGTAAGAAGTACTATGTGTTCACAAGGATATGTCTTGGTGCTGCATTCGCTAACTTTGCAGTTCCTTTGCTGTTAGAACCTGAGCGAATCAAGGACGAATATGATGATTATGTCGGATTGACTGAACTGGAAATCGGCTCATTCAGCGTCATGAAATTGAGTGACCGTGTGCATACTGTATACGAGTGTATCATGTACGGAGGTCATTATCGCAACGGTCATGGGGTAATGACGCACGTTGCATTGGCACTTGGTGCTACGAATGATGTCAATTTATTAAAACAATTCCTGGAAGATATGCTCCCAGGAATCAAGTTTGAATTCATCGTTTGAGATGAAGAATTTCTCTACAGAATTTATTATCGTCGTCCTCCGAAATGACCGCCACCTGAGCGACCACCGTTTGGACGACTTCCCATTGAATGACTGCCGCCGGGATGATGTCCGGCATTTCCTCGTGGTGCAGTTATGCGCGTAGATGACTGTCCGAATGAACGGTCTGGCCGAGGCTGTCTCGGTATGACGTCTGGCCGATGGTTGACTGGACGTCCGTGATGACCACCGTGATGAACATCATGTCTGCGACTTGGATGCGCATCATGATGATGACGATGATGAGGCGGAGGTAATGGACGATTGCGAATATAACTGAAACGTTCACGAGGAACAGGACGATAATAATAACGGCTGTATGTAGCGTCCCAGAAACGATAAGACGGAATTCCGTCAATGTATACAACGATATATCCGTTAAGATAATCGTAATATTCAATAGTAGAAGCAACTGATGTTTCAGCAGCCATAGAAGTGGCACATGATGTCATCATCAGGCAACTCAGTGCAACAATAATCATAGAAACAAACTTTTTCATATGCAATACGTAGTTAAGTTTATCTGCTAATATATATCAGAAATAAACGTTATTTTAAGCTGGAAAAACTATAAACTTCAAGAGGAAAACCATAAATGTTTGTAGGTTTTTCCTACTACAAAAGAAAGCGACTCTCTCGAGCAGCCTTCTTCAAATTATTAAATATATGATTTTCACTTCTTCTTAGTGTTCGCTTCAAGAATATTCTTAGCATAGCCGTCGAGCATCTCGTCCAAGAACATACGAGCGTCGAACCCCACTTTCAAGAACTTCAGCAGCATCGGAGAATAACCTGACATAAAGATGTTACCTCCGGCAACGGTCTCTGGACATACAGCGTTCATTGATGACAGATTCCACCAGATAATCTTCGTCGTGATTCCGTTCTTGTGCCACATGTCCATCACTTCTTCTATAGTCGCATGAGCACCCTGGTCGAAGTTCATGTCTGACAGAACTACAATCCACTCAGGCAGTTCACTATTCGGAACTTGCTTCAGCACATTCATCACTGCTCTAAAGTCAGTGTTGCAACCCATCGGGCCGCAATTAATGCTGTTGATTGCATCGACGAATGAAGTCGTGTCAATGTCAACAATTCTCGGACAATCAGAGAATGACATGAACTTATTCGTCATGAAAGTCGAATAACGACTCAGATAGTATCCGATAGACAATGCCTTGCCCAATGCATCATGATTCTCCGGGAATGACATCGAACCACTGACGTCGATAATAGGAAGGAAACTGCCGCTAATCTTCTCGAGATGGTCGAACCACATGTCTGCGTCGAAACCCTCCTTGTTGCGGTTCTTGTATATGTCGTATACAGTCGACACTGCTGTGTTAATCTTACGGGTTCCGTTCTTGACTCCCTCCAGATACTCAGCATAGCGCTCCTTCAACTTCGGGTTGCGCATGAATGTCGGCGTGTACTTGATGTGTGCAAGAGAAGGAACATGCTCGAAGATGATGGAGTCCTCGATGTGATGAGACAACTCGTACTCAGTCGTAGAGTCGCACTTGATGAAGTGCTTGTACTCCTTCTTCGACATTGCACCGAGCCTCATCATGCTGTCAATGACGTCCAGCACATGCTTCTGCTGCTTAGTGTACTTGCAGTTGACCTTGTTGCCGTTCTCATCTTTAATGGGCTCGTTCTTCTTATCCTTCAGAATGTTCTTCCTGGGATAGCGAGGCATCCACTTTCTGACGAGCATGTTGTTGTCAGACCACACGTTCTCACACTCACGCAACAAGAAGTCTGCTGCCTGCGTCCACTGCTCAGTGCCGTAGAACTCCTTCCAGATGTCGTCTGCACGGCCTGCGACCAAGAATGCATTGAACGTGCAGCCGGAGAGACGCATGAGTCGACGACCAACATTGCGCTGTCCAAGACCGAATCGGGGGTCGCGAATCATCATCGCAAATAATTTCTCCGTATTGGACGAGCCAATCTCGACTTCGTCAAGATGCTCACGGAGATACTCAGTCTTGAAGAGCAAGTCGACCAAATGGTCGTTCGTGCTCTTGTACGCCAGGTCGCCGTTTTGAGTCAGCGTCTGATTCTCTTTCTCAGCTGCGAGTGCAGCGACAATCTTTTCGATTTCGTTCATGTTCTCTTTTCTCATTTAATACCGGACTAAAACCATTCTGTCAATTCTTATGATGTAGTAAAAGCTTTGCTGTATTGTCCGGCCTTGTTGTTCTTAATAACGGGCTATGAAAATGATCCTAACATTCACTAAAACTTTGCTGTAATGCCCGCCCTCGTTATATTTATATGATTAAAGTGTGATTTAGTTTACGTTTTCACGAACTTTTTTTTCGAAATTAGCCGATATATTGGTCATTCTGTTTAACGTCTTCAACTCCGATGAAGTGACCAGCAGCATTCTTCTTGAATTCGAAATGTACACCTCGTTTATTAATGAAGCGGTCACGATGCTGTTTGATGTAGTTCGCTTTAGCCAGCAGAATTGCCTTGACTGTCTCGCTGTCAAACTCACCTTCACGCTCTGCGTACATCTTGATATATGGCTGCTCTTTCAGACGATGACGGCACAGTTTCAGACCTTCCCATATGTCGAACTCGTCGTCCTTCGAACAGATAGCATAAGTGATATACAACTGCTTCTTGATTTCATCGACCATTGTATAACTAGAGAAACCGTGAGCCATATCATTATGACCGACGCACAGAGGACCGTCGAACACATAACCGTACATCAACAACTTGAAGCCGTCTCCGATATCAATATTAGACTGGAAGTGCTCACGCAAGTCATTGACGTTCTCTGTCTGCTCGTGACGCAAGTCCTTGCGACTGCATACCAGATACTGGTCGAAATCCTCTGCGCCATCCGGTTTCACTAAGTACAGAATCTCACATCTTGGTTTAGCGTCCTCAGTCGTCGACTTCTTGACAATGACGTCAACAATGACACCGTAACCTTCTCTTTCCTTGAACTCTACTCGTTCACCTTTCTTATATCTCATATTCTTAAATGATATTAAGTTTGAACTTCTGTATTATTATATGATGAAATGTGAGTTTTGTCTATGTCACTTTCGATATTTCTTAATGATGTTATAGATAGTGTCGAACTCTTCGTCAGTCATATTGCGTGTAGCAAAATCAATCTCGTGTTTGACGAATCGCTCTTTCTCTCTGCGCTCTAAGAATTTGTCAGCATCTTCTTTGCTTGCAAACAGCGTATACACTGACCAATCTTCACAGATGTGTGTTTCTTTGTCGAAACGCCATTTGCGTCCATATGTTCCTTCTTGAATAGTGATATATTTTGACCCGACAGAAATTACAATTCCATCGAAATCATTCTGTGTATCGCTATAGACGTATACGCTGTCGCCTTTCTTTATATCTTTCATATCACTTATTTCTTTTGATTTCTGCTTCCAAATTCGCATTCAATATTGCGATTGCTTTCTCTAAATCACTATCGATACGCTTTATGCGTCGTTTGTAATCTCGAATGAATTCTCTATCACGTTTAATTTGCTCTTTATGATGAATGACATTTTCATTGAATTTATTCAGCATATACTCACGGTATTCTCCGAATGTTGATTTAACAACATGACGGCTCTCACAAAGAGTGAATCTATTAGATAACGGATTGCCGCATGTATTATCTAAGCGATAAATATTTATTGGTATATAGTTCACATATATGCATGACTCATTCTTGTTATTTTTGCATTTCTTATATTGTTCTATATTATAGTTTGTAATCGTTGTCTCGTCTAAATCAACATAAGGGTCAGATGAAATGTAGCAAAAACTGCAATTCCATTCGTCATTTCCGAACCATTCTTTCACGAACGTCCCGACTGGAAACTTCTCAGAAAAGTCGTCAGCAACTTTCTGAGCTTCGTCTTGGAATGCTTTCAAAATGTCGTACGGTTTTGGTTCGACTTTTTTCTTCTTATTGAATAAACCCATAGTGTCATTCTTGATAATTTGTAATGTATCTGCAGAAGTCTGGCCACTGAATATGCCGAGCATCGATTTTTTGTTCTGCAAAATACTTGTTGCATTCAGAGACGCATTTGAACAAATCTCGATTGCATGTATCAAACGCTTTTTCAGATTTTACTGGAAATCCGAACTTAGTTGTAATCTTATCAATCACAACTGTAATCTCAGGACCATTCGGAAGTCCCATATAGCACTCGTGAGGGATTATATTAACTACATAATAACATTTAGCCATATTTTGTATTCGTTTTGTTTGACGTTGCAAATATATGAAACTTATTTTAAATATTAGAACTTTTTGAAGATTATTTAAGTTATTTTAAACTATTTTCTATTTTTGATGCATTCTCGTTGACATTCTTCTGGAGCATCTTTTGATGGATAAATTTCAAACTTTCCATTATGATTCCAAATTTCATATGCTGGACAATAGCCGCTTTGATACCATCCACAATCTTTAGGACATTCATTATATTTGTTCCAAGGATATTTTTTGCTCATACTTCAATCTTCTTCTAATAAGTTTTCGAGGTCGCATAGTTCGACATATAATTCGCCTTTATGCAAACGATTGGTCGCAATGACTGTGTAATAGTCGTCATAGTCACCTCCGTCATTTCTGTACAGAACAGCGTAGTCGATGCTGTCACTGTCGATTGCTCTCTCTGCTCGCTTCCACTTGGGACAATTCTTCAATACTTGACGTTTAGCATAGTCTGCAGCGCCCTCAGCCGCTTTCTTAAGTGCTGCTTCGTTATCTTTCAAGAATAACTGATAAGCGTCCATGAAAGCCTTTCTGGGACGTTCATTCACATCATAGAGAATCATTTCACCAGTATCACTCTTGAATGTCTGTTCAAATACGGGATATTTCTCTAATGCAATCTTCTCTGCTTCTTCTCTAGTCATAACTTATCGACTTTCAACAAATGTTACTGTGCCTTCTAATACACCGAAATTAGAGTCTTCTTTGAATGTCTTTGTCTTAGGTACGTAGTCGGAATCCATTGGTTCTGTTAGATACCATAAGCTGTTTTCTTTCCATGTTGCTTCGACTAACTTCTGACCTTTCTCTAAGTTAATAGTCGTTGAACCGCCGAACTTTCGAGACATATAATTATCACATGAAATAGTCAATGCAGCGATTGACAATGCGAATACGAATAATGTTAATACTTTCTTCATAACTCTTCTATATAATATTTTCTAATAATTATACGATGAGAATCAATGTTTGTCTAAATGCAAATAAAAAGTGGCTGACTTTATGCCAGCCACTTGAAATAATGTTGTTCTTAATTTAAGATTCACACAAACTTCGTAATGTTTCGTACAGTTCCTGGATGTTCGTGTTGTTGATGATGTCACGACGAATACGCTTGATTTCTGCACAATAGTTAGGATTGCTTGCGTACTTAGCCTTTCTGTTATTTTCCCACGTGAATCCGGTATTCAGCAAGTCTTCTGTCGAACGTTTGATGAGAAACTTCTCTGTCATCAGTTTTAGATAATCCGGAACAGCTTTATCCGGGTGAGTGTAACGCTTACCGTACAGACCGAATACGTTACGACCTGTTGTTCCGAAGTGTGTCTCGAGATGACCTTGACTGAGCAGAAGAGTAATGTCGAAGTCATACTCAAGGCAATGGTCGATAATGTTCTCCGCCGTCATTTTTGAACGAGGTGCTACACTCTTAATATAAGAATGAACTTCTCCCACTAACGAGTCTTTGATGACTTGTACAGAATCGATTGTATCTGTCTTCAATACTTCAGTCGTATCAGTTGTTTTTGATGAGTCGTCGTGTGTACCAGCACCACATGCATTAGTACTAATAAGCGTCGTCGACATAATTATAAGCAGCCCTATTAAAGCTGAAATAAATTTCTTCATAAGCAAAATAAGATTTGTTTTGCGGTTTCCTTAATTCCGCTTCGTTTGTAGTATGATTAACACGCACTCGCCTACAACACGAGATACGTCGTTTTGAGTAAGATAGTGAACGACTATCACTCATATTTATCTGAGTCTTTAATATTATACAGTTCATTACCAATATTTTCTGGATGCAAAGGTAATGAAATATAATGAAATAAACAAATATTTTTGGAACTTTTTGGTTTGATGTCTCGCACACGCGCACGCGTAATAAACTTCATTAATAAAATTAATAAATAATCCAGTATATTCAGTTATCGAGCTTCGGCGCCTAGCGCTTTATTGCGCAAGCGGCGCTCGCTCGCTCCTGACTTCCTGACCCCCAACCCCCTATAAGTATATATCTAAAATTTATATTTTTCTATTAAAAATATTGAGTTTCACGCACGCGCATGCGCACGCGAACATATTAATGTAAAATAATTCTTATTTAGACAAATTCTAAAGTATTAAGAATTTATCAAATTCTTTCCGACGCTGTAGCGTACGCATTGTTTCATTGTAGTGTTAGCTATCTTATCTACAATGTTGTTAAAGTAAGCGTTTTTATCATTGGTTTTGATGATATTTTGATGGCCTTTGACATAATGGTAAGTCACCGGCAGCATAAAGATGTCTGTATAGCAGATACGACGCAAGAACTTATTCGTCCAGTGTCGTTCTTTAGTGAATAAACGTTTTTGATAAAATGCTAATGCCTGGTAGTTGTCTGTATATACTTCCATGCTCGTTGAAGGGTATTTTCGAGCGCATTCTCTAACAGCGACTGAAATCGCCAGGCACTCCAAGAAGAATGAGTCAGATTTTTCTTTGAGTACTAATGAATCTCTCATCAACTCTACGTCGTTCTGTGTGACAATATAAGCGACTGAACCAATCTGTCGTTGGTTATTGTAAGAAGCGTCAGTGTATATCTTTAATACTGAATTATTGGTTACGTAGCGTCCTTCTTTATTGCGCAGTCCGCTCATCGCTAGCATTAAATTCTTTCTATGGTGCATATTTTTTATTTGTTTGACTTTGCAAAGATACGTATTTGTTTTTGAAATAAGAAAAATGCTTGATTATTTTAAAGTAATTTAATATTTTGCATTGATATTTAGTTCTGAATGAATACAAAATATCATTTTGAAAATATAATTAATAGGAGATATTTGCTTGAAGATTTTTTGAATAAATAAAAAAGAATAACTAATTTCTTATCAAAGACAGAATGACGAACGAAAATAATCATATAATACATTTCTTTTTCAAATTTTATTCATGCGTTTAAATAATGTTTGTGCCAACAGCGTCCGGGATGGATATAGATGGTGCGGGTTCTGATTTCTAGTGCGTCCCTCAAAGACATAAAGAATGAAGAACGACAAGAAAACTATTAGAGCCGCTCTGTTGGGAAACATGGCGGCTTTTGCTTTGAATATATTTCAAATGCTTAATAATTCTTAAAAGTAACATCAATTATTTGTTATTTTGCTAAGAAAACATTACCTTTGTCACATATAAATAATTACATGAAGGACTTAAGAGACAAATTAGTGAAAATGCTGACTCTGTTCAATGAACAGATTCGACAGTCAGAAGACGTCACGAAGAACGTCCAGCAGTTCCGTAAAGAAGTTGAGAGACTGACGAAAGTGCTGGACATCACGGCATCAGATGTTGAGAATATGCCAGTAGATACAGATGCTGGAGAGACTGAACTGATGCGTGAGCGACTATATCATGAAATCAACCGGACGTCCCGCAACATGTGGGCAATGGACTACTTGTACTTCAGACGTCTGGAAGACAAGAAACTGGACGACCTCGCACTGACGAATGACGAATTGAAGTTGCGTCTGTGTGGCTGGCTTGATAATTTAATAGAAAGGTTTAATCATATAGAAGAACAGTTATGACAACGAATTTGAGCCCAAGTCAGAACCCATTCACCATTTTATTGTTGGTGATTGCTATTGCACTGTCATTGTGTGTGCTAGTGAGTATTTTCAAGCCACTTGCTCTGATTGTATGCATTTATGTATTGGTCAGTTACGGAATTGCTTGGCTGAAAGGCGGACGTGAATATGTTTGCAGTCTCAGTTTTATAGAGATTCTGAAGTGGCCGCTTAAACTATTCAAGAAGAACGAATAATGTTATAGACTAAAAACGAATTATTAGAAAAGAAGAAATCTGTTGAGGCCATCATCCTGGCGATACGAAAGTCGACGGGTGATGCCATCAATGACATATTGCCGAAGTTTCTCAGAGACGCCGGCTTTCACGTATTTGCGTTGACTGAGAAGACGCTCATCATTATTTTCGGTCCCAGTGATATTATCGACAAGCAGATTATGATAGAGCATGGCTTCGAGACGCCGGACGAGCGACTCTTCCGTATGGCTGTCAAGAATCCCGCTTTTTATGCGCATATCAATATGCTGGAAGACACTGATGCGATGGTGTATTACCAGGCATTGACGGACGTCTTGACTGACAAGATATTCAAGCAGAGACTTCGTGAGACACTGTTGTCGTTTGACTTGAGAATGTACACGCTGAAGAAGGATATTGAAGAAATCGACAAGCAATTAAAGAACAATGAATCAGAATGAGAAAGATAGACAGGATTTCGAAGTCATAAGTAACTTCGGAAAGAAATTAGTTGAATCTCAGAAACCGGTTGAACCTGAGATTCAACATATAGTCGATGAGCACTGGTGGGAGATGCTCTGAGTTTTTCAACTTATTTGATGCGAAACCAGACTCTTGCCAAATGACGCCACTTTGAGCAATGAAATACTTCCAGTGTCTTCTTGTTCCGACGTCCGACTTTTTGGACATAAGCGATAAGAGATTCAACGTTCAAGTCGTCTAAACTTTCGATGTCGTATCTGTCTCGGAAGAAATCTAAAGTTTTATACTGCTTCGTCTTCAAGTCGCCGAAAGTCACACACAGACCTTTCTTTGCCATCTTGACACTGAGTTCAATACATTCATATGGACTACCGAACGGGTCAATATCAATAATGTCATATGTGTTGCCCTCGTAGTAGAGTTTGTGAATGAGTTGTTCCGCTTTCTCGTTATAATCAGCTTCTATATTTAGATTAGAGTCGTTAGTTGTAACTTTTACATGCATGTTTTTCTTTGACTCTGCATATTGATTCCAGAAACTATTGTATCCACAATACAAATCGAGAATGCTAGCTTGACGAGATGACATAGTAGGACCAATGACGGCATTGGCGAAACTTACATTGTAATTGAATTTTTCTTCTATGTGTCCTTCGTTGTATCTGTTTGTCTTTTTTAACAGATTGTTCATTTTTGCTTTAACGGATTCTTTCGACCTTCCAACAGATACTGATATATCATTGATTGAGTATCCCTCTTCAAGGAGCATGTTGCACCATTCGGTTTCGTCGTTAGACCACCTTTTGTGTTTTGCGTTATTTTCTCTATATAAGGGAACACTATTGTTCTTTTTGCGTTTGAACGTTTTGCTTTTGAAATTGTCAGTGTTTTCTTCTTTTTGAGCATTTTTCAAACGAGACATGAGATGCTTTACGTCTGCTCTTTTGACAGGCACTTCGATATCCTTTTCTGGACTGACATGCATAACGACTAATTTTTTAGTCGCATTGATAGATCTCACACAATCAATGTTGAATAGCAGAGAACGTCCGATACGCTCAATAGGTTGGTCAAGAATCTTCTTGTTTTCTTCAATGAGACGGACAAGTTGACCGATTTGTATACGAACGTTCGTAAACGTGTCTTCTACTAGGAATATGTCAGTGTAGTTGCCACCAGCCTTGCAATAGATTATAGAATTGATGTCGATGATGTGTTCCCGACGTCCGTCGTGAATGTGAATTTTCCCTTTGTTGACTAAAACTTTTTTAAGATTTGCTGTCATATATTTAAATGTATTTTTGTGATTTTTCTGCAAAGATATATAATTATTTTGAATTGAAGAAATAATTTGAAAAAATTTAGGAATCTTTAGAACTAGCGCAATAATGATGCTATTTATAAAAGGCGATAAATAAAGACATGAAGAATATTCTGATTTTGGTCAACACACAGTAGCGTGACTTCGAAACGAATCGCATGGACGTCATCGAGGACACTTGGGCATACGACATATTGAAGGACGTATACCCGAACATCCGTCTGTTGTATTGTGCGTCGATGCCGGATGAAGTGCTTGAAGGTACTCCGCACAAGCAGCTCGGCATATTGGACGGTGAGTCGCATGTGTGTGCAGTCCCGTTCAAGGACGACTTGCTGTTCCAGTTCAAGAAGATGAAGTCTGCTATACAGAGTGTGCCGTTTGATACTATGTGGGCTGACTGGATATTCATCACGAATACTTCGACATATGTAAACGTGCCTTTGCTGAATGACTTCATTCAGTCTTTGGCAGACAATGATTATACGATATATTCTTCAAGGGTCATTTCTCCGAAGTACATGTCCGGACCTTGGCAGTGGTGTTTCTATCCAGAAGGTTCTGGAATGTTGTTTCAGAAAGAAGCGTGGCTTCCAGTATTGACTAGTCCAGAAGTCTACAGTAATTTCATCAAGCATGATACGTTTGCTGAGCCAGACAAGTGGCGTCGCTACAAGCGTATGATTTTTGACACTGCTTGGGGTAGTCTGATAGACGAATATCTCACCAATGCTGCCGACTATGACTGTCTGAAGATGTACGGTGTAGACGACTTTTATCTGAATCATACTGCTCACGATCATACGAAGTTCTATCAGGAATGGAACGGCATCAGTGCATTGAAGATAGAAGAGAGTGACTGGTGGTGTCATATTACGATGAACGTCTATTTGAAAGACTATGATAAGAGCACAGAGTTAATGCAGAAAGTGCATGACATTGTAGCACAGGAATACGAAGATAATGATTATAGAACTGACATGAGAACTATTAGCGAATACATTAACAGCGATAAGACGCCTTTGGTGACGCAAACTGAAGACAGACCGGAGTGCTGCATCGAGACTGTAGAGCGCATCCCGTATGACGAATATCATAAGTGGCTGTGCGAGAACAGCGACATTCCCAATCTCGAAGTTGACGAGAACGGAGACCTCGTTGAAAGCGATGGAACTCCTAAGAAGAACGGTGTGCGTTATGTGGGTCCGGCAGACTGTCATCATATGACATATGCACAGTACTTCAATATACGCTTCTGGAACCACTGCTGCTGGTACAAGAACCCGTTCAGTGTGCTGTGCGGGTACGGACATCACGGGCATGCAGACGGTCAGTGGGGATGTTGTGAAGCAGAGCAGCTCGTATATCCGGGCTCTACGCCTTCTCATGCTCATGGCGGACCGATTGACTGTGGATGCGATCATCATCATCACAGTGGCGGTGAAAGTCATAAGCCAGATAAAGACTGTAGTTGCGGATGTTTTGAGTGGGACGTCATATGAAAATTCTGCGACCTATACTTAACGAGGACTTCTTGGACGACTTGGACGACCGGATGATTTCTGATGCTCTGCCACAGGATAATGTTGTGGCAGATGAAGATGCATATCCGTATGAGTTCATGTTCACAGTGAGTGCTATCGGAAAGAAGGTCACACCTAAACAATACACAGATAACATCAAGCGACTGTTCAAGTTGTTGAATAAGTCGTTTGCTATATCGACGAAGATTGCTGGTTTCCGGGAACTTGGTCCAGATACTCCGATATATGTCTACTGGAAACGCTATCAGTGCAATGCGTCTCGTAATGTCGACGGTCTTGATATGCACTGGATGGCCAGTTATGCCGGGAAGAAATATGATGACTTGGATGACTTAATCAAAAGCGTTAAGGAGTTTACGTTCTATGTGAACTTCCAGTTGGACGTCAACAGTGCGGCGTCTATTGCTCAGGCAGTCTCAAAGATTATCACTATCTTCTGTTCATGTGTCAGGTCAGTGTACAGCAGTACAGTCAATCCTCGTAATATATGGTTGTCTAAGACAAAGGACAAGCAAACACGTAATGACAGTTACGGACTCATTGAAATGAAAGAACCGTTTGCTTATCAGTTAGAGCAAGGAGATTTGCTGGCCAATGGAGATTTGTGGAAATTGATGCATCAGATGAACCCTTAGAAGTTTGACAATGCAACTGCACAAAAAGAATCATGGGCATACTTAGAGAGTAGACATGGACGCATTGGATATACACCGTTCATCAATGAAGTCGTTGCACATCTTTCTGTGCCGATGCATGAATTGAGGATTGATGACGACAAGGCACACAGGACAGTGACATTCTATATCCCGCAGATGAAGAGATTCACTTTTAAGTAGGGAGACGAGATGCGTAAGCTGGTAGAGAACAACAACTATACGATGAAGATAAAGGGCGGCAGTGTCATCAAGTTCTACGGAAGCGAAGAAGCGTTGAAGTGGCTGTCTGAAGTCATTGCAGATTCTGGTATCAATCAATTGAAATATGTTCCAGAGAATGACAACTATGCACGATTGAAGAAAGCGAACGGAAAGAACGGAGACCCGATTGACGTAGTGAAGATTATGCACGGAATGTACTGCGAGATTGACACTAAGGGCGATGAGAAGCGTGATGGAGGCACGATGTGGGACGTCGAGTACATACACCCGAAATATAGAGTCTCAAAAGGCATTGTAGAAGTACCAAAGATGCTATATTACAGTAAGCATAAGACATTCTGATGAAGATGAAGATAATAAGCAACCATAGACTGTACGAGGACTTCCTGGACGACTTGAACCAAGAAGACATTACTTCGAAAGTGAGCGTTAATGAAACAGCGTTCACTAACTGGCTCATCGTCACTATTACCGGTATATCTAAGAAGACACGAAGCAGTAAGGAAGAGTTCGACAAGTGTATAGAGAAGTTTGACAAGATGTTTTTGCTTATGCTGGACAAGATGCCATAGATAGAAGTTGCTGCTAAACCGGAGTACTGGCCAAATTTGTCAGCGAAAAGACGCGGGTTTAAGCGTTATGAAGAATATGCTGCAGACGAAGTTGAAATCATCAGTAATTTATAGGTACGTGTAAAGATAAACTTGAAAGTGACTGGTGCTCAGTTCATTCAGATGTACATTCGTCTCTATAATTTGTTGTGTAATTGTACGCAGCGTTCTTTTAAAGATGCGAAAGTCTATGAGTTCGGCATAGACCCTGCTGATTATACAAAGCCACATGGTGCTCGTGTCCTGTTTCATCAGATGCCGGACATCATCAACAAGAAGAACAACAAGTCAACGAAGCGATGGATGGAGAACCTGGCGAAGCAGGCAACTGATTAGAATTTCCGTGAATATGTGAACAAGTGGTTTGAAAGCAGTGATTTGTCACCTGAAATTCACAGTGTCTGCAAGCGCTTCCGTATGAACGTTGCAGATTTGATTATTGATGAAGATGAGAAAGTTGTCTTTATCACTGTGCCGAAAGGAATCACGCTTGATACGGAGAATGCAGATGTAATATTCATGCATGGTGAAGAGAAGAAGATGGGAAAGAAGTTCTTCTTTATTGTTGATGGTACTCTGAAGATATACGTCAATAAAAACTATGTAGAAAATATCCATAAGTTCTTGTGGCACAGCATATGTAAGAATATCGGAACGCTGAAAATAACAATAGAAGATCCTCAGCCGTTAGTGACGCAGGAGGACAAGGAGAATAATCCTTTGAATCTGTCAATGCTGGAAATCATAGGACGTCTGGAAATCAACATAAGGAAGTATACTGGTTACTGGAAATATTGGGAACGTCACCCTGAAGTGCCTTACGTCAGACCGAAACTGGTTCTTAATCCTTGTATGCCAGAACCAAAGGAAATTATCATCAAAGACGTCAATGAGAAAAAATAAGTCGCTGAGTAGTTTCAGCGACTTTTCTTTTAGAACAAAGTATGTGTCGGTGCTGCAGTTGCCAGTGTCTTCGACTTTTTCTTTCTCGTGATGATTTTGGTCGATTTCTTTGCTGGTTCTTTGCGTACGAAGTCTTCGTCCTTCAGTTTGGATAGTTCTTCCTTGTAGCGCTTCTCGAAGACGTCATGAGATATAGTTTTGTTGACAACTGCAGTGGGTCCGCATTTGAGACTGACGACTTCTTCGTAGTTGGCTTTGACCGGACGTGCTACTCGCTGTGCTTCTCTTGTTGCACGCTTGAATTCGTCTTCTCCGTTAATCTTTGATGAAATCATAATCTCCGGCGAATTCTCTGCAGTCGGGTATTCGAACTTCAGTGTATCAAATGTGTCATTCAAGACTAAGAAGTTTGCTGCAGTCGTCTGTGCCATGAACAAGTCGTTTAACTTGTAGTTTCCGCAAGATACTGGGTCGAAACCCATTGATGGCAAGTTCCCTTTATAATCAACGATGAACTTCATCATACTCAGAATTAGTTCTGCAATTGCTTCTTTGGGTAGACGTCCCTTGTAGATTAAGTAGAAACCGGTCAGACAACCCATCGGGAACCAGCCGATGATGTTGTCTTTGTGCTGAGGATGATTACGAAGATATATCGCACCGAAGTGTTCTATCGTATGTGATACTTCTGGTGACATAGCGTCCTCGAAATTCGGACGTTTTAATCGAATGTCGTAAGTAGTTACTTCTGTCCCATTGACATTGTCGACTCGTGAGACATAGATGCCAGGTACGAGTCGCATATGATCTACCGTAAAACTTGCTATCTTCTCCATTGCTATTTAAGAATAAACTTTCTATTGTATTATACGTTGTTTTGAAACTTTAGTCAAAAATAAAGAAGCGACCTTATGCAGTCGCTTCTCGTTGTATTGGTTGATGAAGTTGTATTAAAGCAAAGTCACTTCGTCTTCATCGTCGTAATTCTGAACCATCAGATTACCGCCTCCCTTGTTAGCGATGACGTTGCCGTAAACGTCTGTCAGATAGAGTTCAATGAACTGACTACCTAACAATTGAGGCTTCACTGATATTACATCATTTATAGATTCAAACAATAGAATCTTGTTCATATCTTGTGGTTTCATATTCTGAAGATTGCTCATATCTTCGATTACGTATGTCTTCCACTTCCACAGTACTTTCCAGCCGTCAGCAAGTTGCGGAACGTCTTTGTCGCTACATATGATGACTTTGCGACCAGGTTCTACTGTCACTGGATAATTGCGATAGCGGTAGACGTCTCCTTCTATCATATCTGTATTCCAGATGCTGATGAGGTCTTCCGGGTCGTATCGCATCACACGTGCTGAATACTGGTCGTCCAGGTATGCACCGAACATCAGTTGACCGTCGTCGTACTTCACTTCTGTCTTCTGACCGTAGAACTTGAAGTCATTGTAGACATACAATGTCTCGTCAGCGTCTTCTGTCACTCTCAGTTCATATTCTACTGCACTGCTGTGAAGAGGACGTAATGTAATGCGCAAATCGTCGATGCTATAAGCCATCTGTTTGTTTTCATCAGATGCGTCTTTATTGAGTTCGTTAGACAAGTCTTCGTCGTACATGAATATGTTTCTCTGACGCAGTTTATCGAAGAAATCCGTATTAATGCGACCGAGCAGCCAGTAACCGTATTCAGTCATCTCTTTGTCTGCAGTTTCAGTGTGTCTGATGTCTTTCTTCAGTACACGGAATGCAGCTTCGTTGACGAACATCTTGCAATTCTGTTCTTTGTCCGCGAACTCAACTCGCATCTTCACCATTGTGTCTTCGTTGAAGTTGTCTGCGTCCTTTTCATCAACCGGAACGAATGTCATGTTGAAGTACGTGCTTCCGTCATTCGTCGACGTGTCATTGACTACATAGTCTATATATTTCGTGACATCTATTTCAGTTGTGTCGATGACATACAGTTCAACACCGCTGTCATGATCGTTGATGCTGTCTATATAAGGAGAGACGTCTGAGTTGTTCCAGTCGCTGACAGCAACTTCTATAGAACCGTTCTCATAGAATACGCTCTCTTGCTCTTCTTCAGTTGGATATATGCATCTTTGTACAGATACGTCTTCTGTCTCGGCAAGTATCGTCTTGGTGTTCTCGTCCCATACACATAACGTTACAGTTCCTCCGGCGTTATATATCTGCTGCTTGCGAGGATTTCCGCTATTCATGCCGATGTGAACGTAATTGCCCGTTTTCGTGACACTATATGCACTCTCTGTCATATTCGTCAGAATCAGACGGTCACCCTCTTTCGGCGTGTCGAGTGCATATGAGATATTGTCGTAGACTATGACGTTCGTGCTCGTCTCGTGAGTAGCAGAGTAAATGCGGTATTCTTTTGGAAATTCAGGAATCGTCTTGATTGCAGCACTTGCATCGTTGATTTCATCGGGAGTCAGCAAATGAACACGCTCATCTTCGACAGATGGGTCATATGTAGCATTTCCGACGAAGAAATCGAGCGTATTATTGCTGTCTTCCTGATTGACGAGAATCTCGATGTCCGGCATATCACTCTGTACATTGATGATATCGTCTCCGCGGTTAGCATATATGTTGTTGTAAGCATCATATGCCTGTATGCTGACCCAGTAGTCGCCCAGACGATTGACCGGAACATCTACTTCTGTATTAGTCTTCAAATAGTCAGACATACAGTCTTGGACTTCCTGGAAGTCATTGAACTGCGTCGTATTGAGTTTGTTGAGCAGTTCGTTGGTCTGAACTTCATATACGGGAATTCGGTCAGACTGCCACTTGAAGTTGATGAATACCGGCTGTTCGCCTTCTTCTACTGTTGCGTCACCGAAGATGACGTCTGCACCGATACAGTGCTTCAACTGCTTTGCATCATGATGATTGCGGAACTTCATCGTTCCTTCGAAAATCTCCAGGATGAACTTTCGCTCACGAGGGAAGTAATCCGGACGTGCTGCACGGAAATCACGATGCCCCACATAGTCTCCTGTCATCTGATTAGATGGGTAGTATCCGCTAACGATAATCATCGGCACGCCCCATTTGTTGACAGACGTATATTCTAGTTTAGCGTTGCGTTCTGGTGTCAGCAAAACGCTGCCTTTGAACTTGAATTCCGGATAGATATGCGTTGTATCATATTCTGGATATTTGTTGTGCATCTCTGTATCTGTAGTCTCATAGAGATAATCCGGACTCTGAGATGACAGTGTGACATACAGATTACCGTCGTCTGCATAGCCGGACATAATCGACCATGCGATGTTGTTGTCTGATGAATCCGGTGCCCAATCTCCGTAGACTTCACGAATGTTGCCTTTTGAAATCTCTATGACTGGACATTCATTGGATGCATTCTTGTCAGTCGGTGAGTTGGTGATACTTGAAGACTTCTTCTTAGTGTTGAACAATGTTATCTCTCCGTCAGCGACTACTATCGGGTTGTCCAGGCATGAAGCATCAGCAAACTCATAGAGACTGCCGCTGTTTGGATGATTCAATTCAAGTGTATATCGGAATTCATCTGCGACAGTCAGCGCACTCAACGGCGCAGAGATGTATACTGACATCTCCTGCTTGCTTCTTCCGACAGTCACATTCGCAGTCATGGGAATCTCATTTCCGTCTGTGTCATACGACCACTTGACGAATCGCTCAATCGGGAAGTCAGCATAATCTTCAAACGACAATGAACGGAATTCATTCAGACCGCAAGTGATACAGATAGATGAGTCAGTGAATACTGAACCCTCTTTCACTGTAGCGTGTGGTGTGAATTTACCGACTGTCGTCATGTCCTTGACCTCACCTCCGGTAATATATGCTTCGTTCTTGATGCGTTCAAGGACTACTGATTCACCGTTGATGTCAGAGATATAGCATCCCACACCAGTCACATAGCGCTCCAGCCACTCTTTTACTTGGTAGAGTTTTGCAAGCAGTTCATCATTGCGGTATTCATAGATGTTCTTGATAGCAGGAACTTCACTGCTCAAGTCTTCCCAAGTCACTCTGTTTCCGTCGCTGTCAGTTCCATGAACCATACGAGGTGCGTATTCTCCGAATTCTGCCGTAACTGCAACACTCGTCGTAGCCTTGACTATCGGTTTCTCCAGTGTAGAATACTTTGACAGATACCATGAACCGCCCTATGTTGAGACAACACGCACATATTGCTTATCGTTATCTTCATGTATGAAGTAGCGTAAAGCGTTCTCTGGGTGCTCTGGGTCGTCCCATTCTTTTCCGAATGCTTCCGGATTCTCAGCATAGTCTGTCAATTTGACCGGCTCATCTGCAACGGGAATGCATACACGCTGACCAGCTACAGTGAATACGTATCCATATATAGGCAACTATTCTTCACAGTGGTCGTCAATCTCCTGCAGATGATAAACCATCGAAAGACGGTTCAATTTATTATAACGCTGATACTGACCGTATTCAATGCCGTATGCTTTCAGTACATTTCGTAATGATATTCCGGTTGAGACATCGAAATTCTGTACTGCCACATAGCGTGATTCTTCGTTCTTGTCGATAATCTTGTACCACTCTTTGAATATGACGTCCGTATAACCCAGATACTTCACAGCACGGAACAATGCACGATAAGTTCCGCTATATGGGAAGATACTGTCATACGACAACATCATCTCCTTGGACTTTCTGTTCACGAGTTTCCAGTCTATGCCCTGCTCGTCAGGGTCTTGCTCTCTGAATATATTCGGATATATCTTAGGATCGGGAATGCCGAAGTTCTCAAGCAATGTACGGTAGCGCTCATCTTCTCCAATGACAGTCGTTCTGAATTCTATGGCTCCGATGAAGAATTCTTCTTCAGTCGTCTCGTTGCGCATGAACATACCCATTATGTTCTTGTAGCAACCTTCTCGAGATGCTTGGAAACCTGTAGCAAAGTGTAGCGCATTTGTAGTACGAATATTATCCAACAGGTTTATTTCTGATGGAAGCATGCTCACAAGCGTATGCAGACGCTCCATATTCATGTTGTCGTCCATCTTCAAGAAGAACATCTCTGTGTCGTCCTGGAAGCGGAAGAACAGACGATATTGTTCATTTCCGTCAGTGACTGATGGATATTTATACTCATTGTCTTCTTTGTTGACTACGACAATCGTCTCAGGCAACACAAAGTCTGCACTAACTCTCTCCTGGTTCACGATACCAACATATCTTACATAAGGATATTGAGTCTCGGGTACGTTATATTGCAATACATAGCGCATCACAGTCTCGTGATTGACAGCCTGACGTCCCTCAGCATATATGAAGTAATCAAGCAGCTCTTTTGCTACAGTTACGTACTGACCAGTAGCATGTCTGACAATGTCGATGATTTGCTCAGAATCCCACTGGTCAGTCTCGAAGTCATACTTCTTGAACGTAGACATCAGTGTAGCCAGAATCTTCTGGTCGCTATATGCATACTGCTTCGCACGAACTCTACTGATGAACGATGTTATAGAATCAAGTAAATCTTCATCGTACTGCTCATATTCTTTCATACGGACCTGTGCAAGCAGTCCATCACATATTCCGTATATCAAAGACGTCCCGGTTTCAATGTGAAGCAATTCTTCTGCTGTCTCAGCAAAGAACCCGTTATCAGTAATCTCAAAAGATGTACATTCTATCAGGTTCTCTTCCTTACACGTCTCGACAGTGCCACGGAAGATGTCAGATAAATTGTATTCTTCAGTAACAATGTCAGTGCCGTCGTTGACTGTCAGCAATAATCTGTTGCTGTGATAGTCTACATTTCCATCTGCGTCTTCAGACTTATATCCGAAGAATATGATGTCATATACATTGTCGATTGTATATAACTGTTCTTCCGAGTCGATGCGTCTCCAGCAATCCTTGTCGTCAGTTGAAACGACACCGTCCTTTGACTGAATGAGTGTATAGTCTCTTATGTAGTCTGCAACAGACGGAGTCAGACGATAGAATTTTGCATTAGGTGCTATGAGACCCGGTTCATCGACGACAATCATCGCTTTCAACGAGCGACCACTCAAGTCATGTCCGGCACTGCCGGCAAAACATCTGAAATCACCGCCTTTGAACATAGTGCTGATGACTTTCAAATGACATCCGCTAATCGGCTGCATGACAACATCTCCTTCAGCATTCTTATATATGACGACAGTAGCCTCGTCAGCATCGTCATCCATCCACACTTCCTGTATGACCTGAATCTGCTGTTCTTTTGCAGACAATGCCATGATTGCCTTGCTATGTACGTCCTTGACTACATATGTGTATGCAGTCGCATCTTCCGGCGTGATGTAAGTCGTCTCGAAGACACCGGGCTGGAGTTCGTCGAAATATGCATTCAGTGATTCCGGACGTCCGGCTTCCACGTGTCCCTTAGGGTTACGGTAGAACGCACGATACACTTGGTCAGCAGGTATAATCTCCCATTCAAGAGAGAACTGCTTCCTCATCTGTATCTCGGCACCGTTGCCCGTAAAGAACCTCAACGTGTCCAGTCCGTGTGGTAATATGCTGCTCATCGTATTATTCTTCAATTAATCAATTTGGAATCCTTGTCGAATGCAAATGCAAACGTCAGTTTAATCTGGCGCACTGCATTGATGAGAAACTCATAGCAGCGCTCTATCTGACGATAGTTTGTGTCGTTCAGTCTGTTTCCGAACAACTCCGGCGACACGACGTTCTGCATGATATGGCGTTCGTACTGATAACCGCCCGATGTGTACTGGTCGTACAGGTGGTCAGTAAGTTCAGTAAATGACTTAACAGATTTCAAAATTGGCATCGTTGTAAATAACGTATATTTTCTTTATTTATTTGCTTTTGATTGCTAAGTTAGTTGCTTAGAATAGTTTTCTTTAATAAATCTATTGCGATAAATACAGTATGCGAATCAATAATGACTATTTAGATTTTTCGAGAATCATCGACGAAGATTATAACGTTGATGCAAATACTGATATTGTTGATTTGAAAAGTCTTCCTGAGATGTACGACGAGAGTCCGGAATCCATCGCAAGACTGAACAAATGGCTTCGCAGTCATAAGGACACGACAGTCCGACTTTATCATGGGACTGGTGCCGGACGTCCAATCATGCATCAAGGACTGTTGCCGACATCGGCAAAACGCCGCAATTCCTATCAGTCGACCAGCGGATATGTCTACTTGAGTGTCTGGCCTTCGCTCGCCCGTACATTCGGAGAACTTGGCAATCCGTATGATGACGTAGTCGTCTATGCAGTCGACATCAAGGTCAAAGAACTCAAACCCGACCTTGACCAGTTGTTCAACAAGCGTGCTACTGGCGCATATGACTATGCGGGTAATACACTCGCCGACTCACTCATCATCGGACATGGTGCAAGAGTCAGGAGAAAGATATGGCCATATGAGATAATGCCAGTCGAAATATAAAAGAAACGAGTTCTCGAAGTGGGAACTCGTTTATTGTTAGTTAAACAGAAAAAACTGTCTCTGAGCCATGTTCAACGCCATCGATAGTTTCGAAAGTCACGACATTGACTCTCGCTTGCTTGTCTGGAATAATCAAATCTCTTACGAGAGCACCCTCGTCCAGTGAATGCAAAACGTGATCCTCACCTTTGAACCCGTCTTTATAATTATCTTGTGCTATTTGGAAGAGACCGGGAAAGCCGTTCGGAGTTCCGTTGAAATCTTCCAAATCTTTAAAGTGATAATTTCCTGGATTCTCACCCACTCTGAAATCGTGAATCAGACTCTCGACTTCATAGACGACAGTTTCGATGTCTCTAATCGGACCGAGAATTCCCACACGACCAGTCGCCCATGAAACCATCGATTCCAAGTGCTTCGACTCACAAGTTCCGAAGACTTGATTGTCATGCAACTCGTAAAAATAAAGATAATTTCCATGTGAGAGGTACTTCAAGTACGATGGTATCTGCTCTTTAGATTCCAGCATCTTGAAATAAAACAGTCTTGAACCGTTGTCTTTATTAAAGACGAGGGTCATTGTAGAATCGTTGTTGTCCATAATTTATTTTGTTTTATTGAGGATGTTCTTTTCTATGTACTCGTCCAGTGTACATATATTTTTAGACGGAGGATTGACAATATTTTTAGACGGAGAATCAGAAATGTTAAGTTCGACTTTCAGCGTTTCGATATGTTTGCTTAGTGTAACTATTTTCTTGTTTAGTTTCGACATCTTGCTTTCAATTTCTTTCTTAGTTTCAAGCAATTTCTCGAGTTCACTGTCATCTTTGACAACTTTGGTGAGTTTGCAGAACTCATCTAAATGTTCAACCGGCACGATATACCAGTCAGAGTAAAACGTTCCGCAACCATATTGATGACATTCTATGTGGACGTCTGGACGCCAATCTTTGATGTCTCCGTGAAATGAACCTCGTCTGACACCGTATATTAGACGTCCTTTGAGACATCTGAACTTATTCTTCTTGATTTCAGAGATAGACATATCGTTCTTATATTCGCCGTTCTCTCCGAGTGCATTGAATCTATGCTCTACGACTTTCTTGTCTTTCCAAGTTATCTGAGCATGTAACTGCGCATCTCTCATGTCTAACTTAAGCCATTCTAATTCTTGTTTCAATTGTTTCTGGTCGTCTAATGTCTTCCTGAATTCGTAATCTTTGTTGTCTAACTTACGACCACAGAACGGACAAAATTTGATTTCGATATAGCGCATTTTACTTTTAGCAGACACCTCAATGTCTATCTCCAAACCTTGAGATTCATAGAAGATATCAGATTCACTTCTGTAAGAACCGTCTCCGTCAATCAGCAACATATTCCCTTGCATGTACATATTACTGAATACAGAAACGCCTTTATGCTCGCCCATGCACTTAGGCATGCTTTCTACATTATTATAAGAAAGTAGATTCTTCAATTTGTTGTCATCACAAAATTTGCACATATTCAATCTTCTTGTTCGTGTTCAATATAATTACCTTTAGCATCATACCACTTGGCGGGGTCTTCGAAGTCCCACGCTCCTGTCATCATGTACTGTTTCATCTTCTCAAATAACTCGGGAGTTGAATCTGCACTGTCTACTTCAAGAACGACGACGTCCATCGACAACAGAGTCTTGTTGAAATACTTCAATCTGTCAGTGTAGAGTTTCTTGTCCTCGTCTGAGAGATTCCATTTCGGCTTGTCCTCTTTCCAATAGAGTTTATTGGGATTGTCATGGATTTCGTCCAGCATGTCAACAAGACTCAACGTATCAGCAATAGTAGTGACTGGAATCCACTCTTTCTCACCCGACCAGCTCTTCGCCCAATCGTCGAATTCCTCAGTCTTAACGTTGAAGAAAGGAATGTCACAATATTTCACATTGTCGTCTTTTTGATATTCTTCGAGGCGATACTGCGGAGCAATCATATTCACCAGATGCTCGAGACGACTCCATCCGGAAATGATATTATGTAGTTTGCCGTTGACTGTCTGAACAATAAACATTCCCATGTTGCCACCGCGATATATCATCTCAGCATAATTCTCGGAGTACATGCTCTTGTCCTTCTCATCGTCTATCTTGTGAGCAATTTTGAACAGACGACCGTTGTCGCACTCAGCAATATACTTGATGAATTCGAATGCGTTTAAGAAACGGAACTTTGTTCGTATATGATTGAAATTTTGCATAATAGTAGTATTATAACGATTGACCTAAGTGCATCATCATTTCCTTGAATTTCAAGAGCGCTTCCATACGACGCTCTGCTTTGTAAGTGAAACGAATTATCGTCTCGCCTTCGAATTGCATCCACATAAAGAAAGAACTTCTCTTGTTCAAGACGATGTACTTACGACTATTGCGTGATTCTAAGAAGTTGACGTGTTGCTGGCAGTGTTCTTGATACCTCTTATTGCTGTAGACGCGGATATTGGAGAAATGATTGTAGACGTCCAATGACTCGCCGGTGATTTCTTTGAACACAGATGACAGCAAACGAAGCACTCTGTCTGAGTCATGATTGAATGAGATGTAGCACTGGCACTCTTCGTGCCTTTTAGTTCGATGTCCTGCACAACAATACTTCGTAGGGAAGTCGTTGTCATTCAAGAATTGTATTAAGTCAGCGAGTTCTTCGTCGATTGCACAATACTGTCCATCAATCCATATTAAACGATAGAGATGGTCTGGGAACGGATATCCCATCAGCACTCTCTTGAAACGTTCGAGACCGGCAGAAGTACTTACTTTGAAGTTGCGCTCGATGTCCAAGATATTTGTGCAGTTTCCGAAATCTATTTTCTTTGTTAATTCGTACATAATTTATTTGTTTGTTTGACTTTGCAAAGATACGAAGAATATTTGAAAGATGTATGAAATGATGAAAGATTTAGGAATATTTAAGAGTTTTCTGTAGACAAATTTGTGTTTAGTGTGTATAACTATGTTGCTGATTAAAGATAAGAAAGAAGAAAATTAAAATAAAAGAGGACGTCAAATGACATCCTCTTTTCTTATGCAATAATTTGAAGAATCACTCAGAATCCTTAACTACTTTATAAATCGTGTGCTCACCTTCGGTATAAGATTCAGTATGATAACCTTCGTCTAGCAAATTCACTGGTCCACCCGGTTCTCCCATACTTTCGGCTGGATTAAAATCTTCAAATTCTGTATTTTCTCCGAAATGGAACCCGTGAGTCCAACCATCAGTATATGTTGCATCTAAATAATTAGCAACATAACGTTTGTCATCATTAGTTACTTTGAACCGACAATTTCCGGTTGTAATTATTTGACCACCAGTCTTTTCGATATAGAGCGCATGAGTGTCTGCAGAAATCGTCACATCTTTCAACTCTACAGTTCCAGGACCTGCTAGCCAGATTCCGTATCCAGTAGCATTAATCGTACCATTTTCAATAATATAGTGTGAATTTCCACGGAGAACGAAAGCGCCGTTTGCATCTGTGCAGTCAACAGTATAACCATTTAACTTCATTTTAGCCTGGCTTCCGAAGATACCCGGAGCAATACGGATATTAGTCGAGATATCGTTGCGAATTTCGTAAAGCGCATCTACTGAACTAGCTTTATTCCATTCAGTCTTTGAAGTTACTTCAATGACTCTAGGTGAAACAGTATATTCTGTCTCATTAATAACTTCGTCTACACAATTGCTCACATCGTACGAATTTACGATACAGTTGCCTTTATTGACAACAAGTTTCTTAATATGAGCGCTATTATTAATGTAGAGTGTATCATCACCAACAGTCGACTCGAGTTCTTCCCACTGACCGCCCTGAATTGTTACAGTGCTTCCTGGAGCAAGAATAGTTACAGATGAACCGACAGCACTCTTATTGTTCAAAGTGACGTCGCAATCGGATTCATTCTTGACAACACAACCATTACTGAATTCTGCAGCAACAGTTACAGGTTTCGTATTTGCTTCTGTGATAGTCACGTTTCCACTGATGATTGCAGCGTCATATGAACTTGATTTATCGAGATTGACGTTTGTGAGTTCAATATCTTCGAATAGACCGCTCAGATAAATTTTCGTGTTACTTGAACTAGTTGGCTCAGGAGCAGTAAATGTTGTATTAACTGGCTCATCAGAAATATTAGCAATAGTTGCTGCTTTTGAACTAGTCAGTTCAACTGAAGATTCGTCGCGGAGAGGAACTTCTACTGTATAAAGTGTTCCTGTAGACTCCGGCAGAACTACGGATTTCATCGGCTCATCAACGTGAACAGACTTATTGTCCGGACTAAGGTCTGCAATCTCGCCATCGGCGATAGCCTCTTGCTCAGAACCGGGTGCGTATTCGTAAACCAACTGCTTCAGTTCTTCAAACTGACCCTTCAGTGCTTCGAATTCTTCTTTGCTTGGAACATCGGTTGATTCTGCTTTACCTTCAAGAGCGGTTTCAATATTCTCAACTGCCACACTCACATCAACAGTATCTGCTTTCTGACCGATAGCAACATTGAGTTCATCAACTGCAGCATTTAATTCACTAACACTAGCTAGCCCTTCGACAGAAGGAATGTCTCCCTTAACGGCGAGTTCAGTTTCTGGACTGATTACAGCAGACGTTCCAACACCGTAGAAGATACCTGTCGGATTAACATTCAGACGAGCACCTTTGTTGTCTGCCTTATTTTTAGAATAAATCTGAACATGAACACCAGTTGATACATCACCTCCATCGTTGACACCAACAAACGACTTCAATTCAGACGTCTCGTAGATAGAACCCCCACCATCTACTTCGTTCCAGATCATGGCTGTCTTTCCATTTACAGTTTTCTTTGTCTGGAAATAATCACCGCTCTTGTTCCACATCTTACCAAGAACATTATTCAGCACAGATGCGTCACCATCAGCAACTTCTTCTTTCGTTGCATATGGAGTCAAATCAATAGCATATACTTTCTGTTCGACAGCAGCAACCTGAGAGATAGTCGCTTTATCAGCAAGAGCAGCTGTCATCTCAGCAGCATCAGCCTTCTCAGCAACTTCTTCTTTCGTTGCAAACACACTGACATCATTCTTTGTTGCATATGGAGTCAAATCAATAGCATCAACCTTCTGATCGACAGCAGCAACCTGAGCAATAGTAGCCTTATCAGCAACAGCAGCAGTCAACTCTTCACGAGTCGCAAAATCATCAACTGACGGAATATCCGCTTTGTCTGCTTTGTTCTCAAGTGCAGCATTGACTTCACTCTTAGTCGCATACCCATCTAAAGACGGAATATCTGACTTCTTAGCATAAGTTGCTTCGACATCAGCACTGTTTGCTTTCGGAGAAACTGCTTCGTTCAACTGTTCAACAGAGACAAGACCATCAACTGAAGGAATCTCATCTTCAACACGAGCAATCTCATTATTCACATATTCAGTAGTAGCATAACTGCTCAAATCCTGGTGTTCTGTCAAAAACTTAGCGTCAGCCTGCTCTTTCGTATAAACGGTTGATGCGTCTGCTTTTGTTGCTAAAACCGCATTTATAGCAGAAACAGCGTCACCCTGGTCTTTAAGAGCATCACTCAGTTCCTTGAACGAATTCAATTCTTCAGGTGCTCCGTCAACTAATTCTGCTATTTGCTCCTGGACGTATTGTTCAGTTGCCATGCCAGAAATTTCACTCTTCTTAGCGTATTCAGCACTCACATCATCAATCTTTGCATAAGGAGTCAAATCAATTGCATCGACTTTTTGATTCAATTCTGATACCTGAGCGATTGTTGCTTTGTCACTAACAGCCTCTTGGAGTTGCTGCTGCGTAGTGTAGTCTGCTAAATCGGGAATATCAGCTTTCGTAGCAAAGTTTGCAGAAGCATCTTCAATCTTAAGATACGGACTCAAGTCAACACCACCTCCCGCAGAAATATCAGCAATCTTCTGATAGATTTTTGCGTACTCGGCTTGTTCTTCTTGGTTGTCTTTTTGCTCTGCTGTTGAAATTTGAGAATCAACAAATGTGCGAGTGACATCGCGATCTTGCTTTTCTTTCTCAGCAGCTTCGTGCTTTTTCTTTGTGTAATCTTTGAGATCTTGCCAGTCATCTAAGTACTGGACTTTATCCTGTTCCAAAGCCATAATTTAATTAAGAAATAAAGTTTAAGTTTCTCTTATTTATCAGAGTGGGCAGAAAATAGAAATACATTTATGTTTCTAAATAATAGCAAAACAAATCGTTAAAAATGCATAAATATTTATCCAAAGAATTCATATTTCAAACAAAATTTGTATCTTTGCAACAACAAATTATAATAAAGAATATGAGAGAAAAAGTAGAAGAAGTTTGGAAGAAATATAATGACTTCAAAGAAAATGCAGAACAACATATGTTCGTTCAATTAGTTATGTATGACAGAATGTTGATTCCTGCGTATAATGATTTGCAGAAGAATTGGTCAGACGAGCACGCAGAGAAATTTATTAATGGAATGACGAAGGTAATATTCAAGAAACTTGGAATAAAATAAAATGATAGAAGTACCAGATTATGATAAGATGTCTGAACTCGAGAACAAATTGTTCGAGAATTATGACATACCGGACGATGCATTACGTATTGTTTTTGATTTGATGTCTCTAAAAGAAAAGGAGGGACGTTATCTTGGCAATATGTTCCCTGAAGAACGTAAACCAGTTGATGCAGCATATGTTATCGATAGGTTGGATTGCATTATTGACACAGCACAGAAGTTGACTCCTGGTAATGTAGCGCATCATCGAGCAGAGATCGTTGGACTTGCAATAAATCTGCAGAATAGAGTGAAAGAAGATATTCAAGAAGAAACTTAACTTATATTTGACATGACAAGAGAAGAAATAGAGAATTACGAGCCCGAAAAGATTCAGACAATGGACGACTTTGTAGCATTCTGCGGATATCACGACAGTGATTTCGTTTATGAATGGAAAGAATATGGCTACAAGAACAACAAGCGCATTGACTATGACAAGCCTCGCTTGGAGATGTGGGTCCCGTTCGACAAGCTCGACATACTGACGAGTCAGGTCTTAGGAAATGCGTATTTCGAAGACGGACGTTATCCCGAAATTAATCTATATGACGGAGGTGTATATATTGGTCCTGATGAAGTAGAAGAGATGTTGGAATGGCTGGAAATAGAGAAGCCAGAAGAGGTCTTTCCATTCGATGTAGTCTGCTGCAGTTATCCTGATTTATCAACGCCAGAGAAGGTCGACGCTTATTTCGAGAAACTCAAGAAACTCAGAGCGGACGTCAATCCTGCTGATTCAGCCGACTCTGACACATCAAACGCTCCCGCAACTGATGCTCAATAAATCACGCCAAGACGTTTCAACTCGACTTCAGTGTATACTACGAATTCAGCGCCCCGTTCCTCGCAGTACTTCGTAGCAGCAGCCCATTTGTGCTGGTTCTGCAGATACTGGAGTCCGAGTTGGTTGAACTTCTTTATCTCTTTCATCTTGGCGTTCGGACCTGGCTATACGGGTGCTACGGACTGGTCGTGCGGCTTGATCTCTATGAAGCGCTTGTGTATGGTTCCGTCTGCTTCTCTTATCTCAATCCAGACGTCGGGATAATACTTGTTGATTTTCCAGTATATCGGGTTCGTCCAGTCCAGACCGTTTGCCTCGCAGTACTTCATGCTGCTCAGAGGATTCCGGTATTCTATATAGAGAGGTTCTGATGCCCATCGCAATACGTTCTGATTGCGGTCGCACCAGTCGAAGAACGCCAGTTCCCAAGAACTGCGGAACTGGTTTGTCTTCGTGAGACACTTCTCCGGATGTCGCTGTGGGACGTAATATCCCTGATGCGGCATGTTCGGCTTCGTCTGCCGGACGGGTTTGTGCCTGCGCTTGTAGTCTTCGTTTAACTCAGCCATGCTACGTGTCCTTCGTATAGTGTCGTTTCCTGTGCAGTCGTGCCGTATGCGTCAGTCATCACGGCGAAGTATCTGTCTCCGGACGGGACGTCCATCACCATTCTGGCCTGTTCTGCAGTGATATAGAATAGCAGTGTTCCGATTCCCATCTGTTGTTTTGTGTTGTCTTGTGACTGTCTGATGGTTATCACTCTATTTGCGTCAGTTGTCGGAAGTACGAGTTTGTATTTGTACGGACCGGTCAGGTCGTAAGGAACACGTACGTTATCGTCGTTGATGTTGAACAACTGGATAGCGTAGTTGTTTCCTGTACGGTTCAGGTGAAGTGTCAGCTGGCCTTGTGGGTATGATACATTGCCAGTACCCATGTCCTTGGCGACTACGCTAGTCATATTATAATATGTACGTACGAGTTTCTCTTTCTGAGATACGTCACGTCTGATGTTGTTAGTTGTAGTTTCGGGAAGTCTATTCACTATCTTGTATGTGTTGATATTCAGATGTGAACTGATGTTGTCGACGTACTTCTTCGGATCGATGAACAGTGTTGCGATGCGGATGCATTCCTAACCGCGTAGTTCATTGACCAGACGGCATGTGTATTTAAGACATATTCTTTCAGCATTGAGTTTGCGTATGATATCTGCATCCGGTGTGAACTTGCTCTTCCAGAATTCTATTCCGCTGGTCTTGTTCTGCTGTTCATAGTCGATGATACGTGAATATGTCTCGTCGTATGTCAGCGAGTAAATGCCGGCTGTCGGCTGGACGTCAGAATAGATATAGGTTGCTACGAGGTCGCTGTAGATTTTCCAGCGGCTCAGGTAACTTATCTGAGAGTCTGCTTTATAGAGTTTCTCAGAGCCGGTGTCGATGTCGTTGAACTTCTGATAGGACGCTTCAGCATCATGGAATGCATTAGCCGTGATGGGGATTTCTCCAGTCTGTATATGACCCATGATGTCAGTGTTTAGTTCTGTGTCGCCGTAAACTGGGCAATATATGACATTGCCTCTTCCGTCTTCGTAGATGCGGGCATTGAAGTAGTCTGCATTGCTTTCCGGGAGTACGCTTCCCGCATTCTCGTGTTTCGGTGTTGATAACAAGCCGGAACTATAGAGAACGTCGTTGAGTTCAACGGTGACGATGGCAGTGTCACCTTTCTCTACTTGACCGAATTCAAGGATGATGTTGGAGTCTAAATCAACAGTGTAAACGTCGCTTTTAGATGTGTCACGTGTGCCGTCTTCGTTGAAGTATACTGTCAGGAACGTCGGGTCGTTCAATGTTTCTGGATGTCCGTCGTCGTCGATGACGGCATGGTCTCTGAGACCTATTGCATATGGGGACGGGAACTCCAGGGTGATGTACTTGTCATAAAAACGGGAATTCATGTAGAGCGGTGATGCAAGCAGGCGCATCGGGCTTATGCGTCCGGACTTCTCGTCTGGATAGAGCATTGACTTGTCGATGTAAGCGTCAAATACTGTGACTTCTGCAGCATTCTTATAGACGCTTCCTTCTTCGACTTCTTGACAAGCAGCAGACGTCTTCACTGATAATGTGATGCCGTCGAGGTTGTCAAGTGCGTAACCACGAAGGAAATAGACGTTTAGGGAGTCATAGAATATATTTGCATCGAGTTCTATATGGGGACGACTCTCTGCGAATGCATGCCCAGATGCAGTGTTGACAACAAGTGTAGAGTAGTCTATCAAGTCATTGTGCTGATAGTCCATCAACTCAGAGACCGTCGGAAGTGACTTCACCCATCGGTATGACGACCCGTTGCTGTCTGGAAATTTCTGCCATACGGCTTGGTTCTTGTACCAGTCACGTGAGTTCTTGTCTGTATATCGGTAGTCTTCAGTGTAGACGATGCGTCCGTCCTTTCCCTTGTAGATATAGTATCTGCGGGGCTGCTTGTCCTTAGACATGCCGCCCTTGATGATGTTGTATCTGTCTGTCCTATACTCCAGCAGTATCTCCGGAGTCATCATGAAATATGTAGATTGTACTCCCATTGTGCGTCTTATTTGATGTTCAGTTTGTCGTAGAGATCGAATAAAGACCGTTGCAGCATCTTGTTCTCATGTTCGAGTTGTGCAACCTTATATGACAATGCAGCCATATAGTCGACGCCCTTGATTCCGTTGCGTTCTGTGACGAGATGTTCGAATCCTGCTTCTTCAAGTTCTTGTGCGATGAATCCGTATGACTGTATAGATGAATCTATCCACTTGAATCCGTGAATGGGTGGCATTTCTAATGCGAAGCAATTTTCTCTGATGTCTGTCTTCAAGTTTCTATCTGACGACATGATGAACGTCTTAGCCTGGACACTGCCATTGTTTAGCGTTACTTGTGACGACTGGTTGATTTTGACAGTTCCGTCAGAATTGGTTAACATTGTGCACACATTGCCGCTTTCACTCTCGTCACCCTTATATGCTACTGTAGGTTTGAATGCATCGAATGTCGCCTTGTCTATCAATTCTATCTCTCCTGCCCCGACGAGTACATGAGATGTAGATTCTCCAGTTTTGATAGTCTTGAACTCGATGTTGGTGTTGCCGTCCAGCGTCTGCCCTCCGACTGAAGCAATCGTGATGTCTCCAAGTTCAGAACCGCCGATGACTGCATGACTGCTGCCGCCTGCGAAAGAGATGTTTGTGCCCTTTAATACATTCTGCTCTGCTGTCTCTACGAACGAGAATACCTTCTCTTCACTGCCGTTGTAGTTCAACAATTTCATACCGCCGATGTCACTCCACGTCATGTCACCAGTCTGAGTAACTGACAACATATGACTGACATCACCAGCAGTCGGCGGTGTAAATTTCTTTCCGTTGAACTTAATGACGTTAGCGTCCAATGTGATTGCATTATTGCTGCCGGCATTCAATTTTATATCTGCATCAGATTCAACATTAACACCTTGCTTGCCGTTCAAAAGTAATTCTCCGTCATGCGCACCGATACTCAAGTCGTTCTGACTATATACAGCTGCATACTTTCCGTAAACGTAAGTTGTAGATGCAGTTGTGCCGCCGATAGAGATGTCAGCGCTGTTAATGCTTACTTTAGGAGCACTGATGATTACTTTCTCACGACCTGCTAATGTGGCATTGTTGTTCTCTAAAGTCAGTTTGTCTCCAGTTGTATCTGCAATACCAGTCTGAGATAGTGTAAGTTTATCTGCCATCTTGAGATTGCCGGTCATCGGACGACTGCCGTCACGCCATACGCAATTGTTGCTCACATTGGCGATTGTCTCATATGTCCCGTCACACTGATAGTCGATGAAAGTACAGACATCGTCAGTGATGTCGACATCACCTGTTGACAGTTTCCACACAGACTCATTACCGGGAGCGTGCTTTGCAAATATATAGGGAAGAAGAAGTTTTCCGTCAGAAGTGATGTGAGATTCTCCGTCTTTGAGGTCGTCACCTACTACAAACTTTTCTCTCAGTGCAAAACGATACGGGTTTGAACCGACAGTTCCCTCGTAGTATATCGAGTCGATACATACGGCCGGTGAGATATTGTTGTTGTTGGCGTCCAGCAATTGGACAGTTTGAGCAGTTGTCATTATTTTATATTAGTTCAAAATATTTCCTTTATTTATTTGAGCAGAATGCGAAGTCTTGTATTAGACTTTCCTAATTATTGCTAAATGTAAGTCTGAAATAAACGTTATATTGAAAAAGTTTCGTATATTTGCATTCAAAATAATTGAAGATGAATGATAAAGTATTTGAAATAAGATATAACTTTGACGATACTGAAATTTGGTTCCGTCAAGAAGTAGATGATGAAGGACGTTTAATCTCGCAAGAGCAGACAGTCTCGAGATGGAACGGCGAATATCGAATTCCGTATTCTCTGAAACGTCCCCAAAAGACACATATAGGTGAAGTTCTCTACCATGTCACACGAAAAGAGAATGTGCCGTATATTCGTGAACACGGACTTGAACCGAGAGTCGGAGCGTGTTATGCGAACCATTGGATATGGTCTCATGAAAATGAGTCGTTAATTGACAAATTATATCCTGGTGTATTCTTATTAAGCGGAAAGCGCATTTGCAAGCGAGATACTCCGGGATACAAGACAGTGAAAGTGAAAGTTGATGATTTAGATTCAGATTTTTTGTTCGTCGATAGTGCATGGAAAGACGAGAAATCGTTGTTCTACACAAAAGTTATTCCTCCTGAGAAATTAATTATTACCAGATAATGATACAGAAAGAAAGAAGAAAGTTCAGTGACTTGAAAGTCGGAGATGTAGTTTATTGCTTGAATCTTCGAACACATGAACTCAATATAGTGAATATTATTGAGATTGATAATTGGAATGGGCGTTATTTCTTGTCCGGACCAGTTTGTTATAATCGTCCGGAGTTCAACTATAGTAATGGAGAGAAATCTCATATGTGCAATCATGATGAAGTCATATTCTCGAACAAAGAAGCAGTGATTGATTATATCAAAGATACTACGAAGAAACTGAAAGATACAAAAGTGCATTTGAGAAAATTGAAATTGAAATAACTATGACTGAATCAACGAAGACAAGATTATCAATTGTCAAGCAATATATGGACTTACGTCCGAAAGTTTGTGATGGCACTGCAACAGAGGAAGAGCGAACAAAGTTTTTTCATTTAAGATTGCTGGCACATAGTCATTATGGAAAGATAAGTGACGAAGAAATTGAAGAATTGACAACGTCAAAGTTATATAATGAACAAAAAAGTTAAGCATATGTTGTACTTAGTTAGAAGTAAGAACGGGCATCTGACGCTTCATCAGAGACGTCCTGGAAACATACGATATCGTCATTGGTGTTACGACACAGTCGTCAGCGATTATCCGATATTTCCGAAAGGCCAGATTTTCAGAATCGACGAAGTGCCTGGTTCTGAACGCATCATCTACACAGAAGATAATTCGACGATGATGCCGGCTGAACTGTATATTACTGATGACGCTAATGCAACGAATGAGTTGTGGGTTACTCGCTGTGAAGATTTTCGTCTGTTATTGCACTATAATTTGAAACCGACACGTATGCGTGAGTCAAAAGACTGGAATCATTTCCACGACGAAACTATTGTTGTTCGTAAACAGATTGGACAATGGGCAGACGGACGTCCAATCTTCAAGAAAGAATATCAGAAGACTGGTCGTAAAGTCAGATGGATTAGGAAGAACGGGAAGAAGTGGACGTCTTGGGCTGGACACTGTTATATACACGAGTTTCCCGGTTCAGAGAATATACATTTCAATGATGCAGAACCGACTCGAGTAGAAGTTAGAATTAAAGAAGATTAGTATGAAAAAGTACGAATACAAAGTAGTCGAGACGAAATACGATACGCTGTTTCGAATAGAAGAAGCGCTAGAAAAGTTCAACAACACTGAGTGGGAAGTCATCAGTGTTGTGCCGGCTATTGCGAACGGTTCGACTGAGAAGTACTTCATAACTGCTAAGCGACTGATTCATCAGAAGAAGAAAAGTTCTACTCCAAAACCGGCGAAAATTTGGTAGACGAATCTGGATTTCAACAGTATAATAAGTAAAAGAAGATTATTTTTAAACACAAATGAGAGTTTATTAGAAAGAAGTCTTAGATGATATGCAGCAGCATATCGACAATGGCACAGCGACATGGGAGCGTCAGGAATACGGTTTCTTAAAGCAATTGGACTCTGCGGGCATACGCATTTAGTTGTATGTCGACAAGAAACTCGGCATCCCGATGGGAGAATTGCATATCGCTAACTACACGTTAGACAGTTCATATTACCGCATTTGGAAAGCATTCCCACCAGGAAAATACCTTATCAAAGACTATCGCAAGCAAGTCAATAATAAAGACGGATTGTGTCCTTATCAGATTGTGAGATGGACGTCCAGCGACAATCAGCGACTTCGCGCAATAGTTCGTGAGTTGTTAGAAGAAGACAGAGATGATATTGACGTAACTATTGATGGTGCTAACTATAAGGTTATCAAGATTGTCGATGAAGATGAGATTGAAGAAGGTTGGTTGACATTTGAAGGACCAGTCAGAGACATCGAGCATATCCCCACATTGATTTATAATGCTCCGACGTCTAATGAAGATGAAGAAGATGCTGATGAAACAGAAACTGCAGCAGAGCAGAAAGCATCAGATGTTCAGCAGGAAGAACGACCTAAATTGAATACTTTATTTGAATGATACACAATATATCAGAGATAAAGAAACGCTCGACCGGGTTCATCAAGAAATTCTTGGACGAGTGTATTGTCGAGGAGAAGATTGATGCACCGTACGTCCAGGTGGAGATACGTCGTCAGATACTCGTCTACCGTAAGTGCGGACGTAAGCTCACCGGTGTCGACCTGATACTCAATGATGACTATACGCTCTTGATGAAAGAGTGGGAGATGCTGCGTCATGTCAACAGTGAGTGGTTTGATGCTCATGTCGGTTATACTATCAACATGTTCTTCCTGCCTTGTGCTACGCCTGTCGTCACAGAATATCGGCCCGACGTCCGGTACATCATCGACACTGTTGCGAGGTGGGGCATGGAAGAGAACATCGCTGATGAGATGAGAGACTTGAAGATGCTCGATGAGTTTCATGTGTGGTTCAAGCGTCCTTTAGAGAGATTGTCAGACATTGACGATTTGACGCTTGAGACGACTGCAAGGACATACAGGACGTCTTCCTCTGATGTTTCTGGAACAGAACTTGTCAGTCATCTGTTCGATACGAGCCAGGTGTTTGCTGCCGGTGAACCGGAAGGATTCATCATCAAGAATCACAAGTTCGTCTATCAGACATCGACGCATGAGCGTGTATTAGACCATAAAGAGCGTACGCAGTATGAGTATCTACTCATTGATTTCTCTTCGTTCTGGGAGTCTATAGATGACATCTATGCATTAATCGGCAACTCAGACTATGTGAACAGTGTATGCACGTTGTTCAATGCATATGTCGAATGGCAGCAGCGAAAGCCATTGAAGGAGAATATCGATGCAGCAGGAATTGAGCCGCCTTATTTGGGTCATAAGCCTGAGACCGGTTTCCGTCATATTCCTAACATGAAGACTGTGCAGTTGTGCAAGAGAAGCAAGCTGATGGAGAATGCATTCAAAGTGCTGCTAGTCAATCTGCAGAAAGAGAAGAAATTGCAGCAATGCGTCCTGATGAATCAGCATCATGTCGACAGATGGAATTCTATTGTGAAGACGCTGAAGATTGCTGTTAATAATTGAAGAAACGTAATATTATAAGAAAGATATATGAGCAACAAACATGAAGGAACTTTCAGAGGGTTCACTTACGACAGAAAAGAGTATATTGTATACTATAATGTATTGTCGCGTCCACATACAGTAGTAATCAACTTTCCAGACGCTGAATATCCGATTCGAGTAGAGAGCAAAGTTATTGCTTCGTCGGAGAATGATGCTGGAAACTTCGTCACTCAAGGCATTTTAGAAATACCCAAAGAAAACCACTTTGATTGGGAAAAAGGCTGGGAATTTATTGTGACGCCAGAGCATATGCTGCTAAAAGAAATAGAGCACGGTGATGTAGTGTTCCTTGAACCAGTTGATGGTTTCAAATGGGTTAAAAGCAATTTTATTGATTTGCCCAATGACATCTATGAAGTTCGAGGAATAACAGAATTTCCAGATGTGAGTATCGTACGTTTAGAGCAGCGCTATCATCGAGATAACAATTCATACAAGACGAAACTTGTGTGCTGGCGAAAGAACGGTTTAGTTAGTTATCCGACTGTAACGAATTATAGTTCATATATTGAAGACGGAGGAACAATTACTGCTGAATTCGAAGAGAATAACAAGACGTACAAATTGACGATTCCAGCCTGGCATAAGAAAGGAAGTGACGGCAAGATGCTGAAGCCTGTTTTGAATAGTCAAGAAGGAATATCTGTGTACTCTGATGACGAACGTTGGATGCGACTTGTAGAAGATTTTAAGAAAGCGTCCAAGTTAAAGATTCATTTCAAAGACACGTTGGCAGATGTCGATGATGACGTCAAAGCCAATGAATCAGAAGATTCTAATTGATTTTTGATATCATGATTGTTGCGTCCGGTTGTAGTAAATTTTTAACTGCTTCCGGACGTTTTCTATTTTCTCGTCAGTGTCTGTGTCATGCACGATGTCGAAGAAGTAGTTGCTGTCTGCACGACTCTTTCGAATAGTGATCCATATGCTGATGCGTCCTTGCTTCAAAGCAACGTCAAACTTCTCGATGTGTTCGTCATACAGTGCAGCTCGCTGAGCTTGCTGTACGAAGTCGATAAATTCTAAATATTTCTTATTGTTAATCATGCGAATGACGGATTATGTGTTAGATAATAAACTTCGTTCTTGATGATGTCGCAGATTTGTTCTACATCGTCTGCGATATAATGAGAGATAGACTCTTTCATGCTATCATAACTGTCAAAGCATATAGTTATATAAAATGTAGCAACGTTATCATCTCTGTGTTCTCTCTCGAGTTCGAGAATGCATAAGACGACTGATGAGTATATTACTATTTCTGAGCGTACTATGCGTTTGCACGACAAGGTAGTCAATTTGAACATTTGTGGTAATAATGAATCCCCACGTTCTTCTATTATACGCATTTCGTGAATTGTTGCACACCACAACATCACATGTTCAAATGCACTATCGTCGTTCTTATCTATAGTTTCAGCAGCGAAATCTCTTAGTCTGCAGTCTTCGAATACATCAAAGCAATTCAGACATTTGTACTCGCCATATGCGTTTAGTTCTGCAATTTTTCTTATTACTTTTTGACTAAAGTGGCAACACTCGATTTCTCTGTCAAATGCTCTAGCAAGGTGATTTTGATAATCTTCATGTGTCTTATCAGCAACATAACAATATATCACTTCTGGAGATACTGGCATCAAGTCAATCTCAGAATAAACACATTGATTATTCTCAAGATACTCTCCAATGCGATATAAAGGCAAGAATGATATTGCATTACCGGAGAATCCTATATATGCAACTTCTCCCGGAATAAATCTAGTGTAATCTCCATCTTGAATTATAAACGTATTGTCTGCGTTTTTTGAATATGATGCGTATTCAGATTGAATGACATCTGAGACTTGAAAACCGAGATATTTTAGTATCAGTCGAAGTTTCTTAGCATTTTCAACAACTTCAGTAATATTTGTGATTTCAAAAAAATCGAAAGATGAACGTCTATTTTTTAAACGAAGAAAAAGAACATGCTGCCAAGAATCTGTAACTTCTGGCTCAACCGTCACTTCTTCTTGCTTAATTTCTTCGACGACGTCTGCAAATATGTTGTCCAACTCTTCAGTCATATAGCATATGCGTTATTTCTTGTCCTGTTATAAACTTCTTCCCTGATAATCTCAGCACAAATTCTACCTTCTTTCTCAATCAGATTATCGAGCATGAACTCCAGGTTCTTGAAATTCGTTGCTTCAATAGTCAGCCAAGGAATCTTGACGTTAATCTTTTCTTCGTCATGGATGTGCTCTAGTTCAATGATGACAATCAGACGTCCGTTGTCAACGAGTAATATCTCTGATGAGACGATATGCTCACCACGAAATATTGGTAAAGGCTTAGGCATGAATGCATCTGGATATGATTCTGTTCCTCGCAGCATCTCCAGGTCAGCTGACCAATATAGCATGCCTTTCATCTGCATCATATCATTTCCGACTAATAGTGTATCTGTCACTGGTAAATCGTGCTTGATGTTGCTCATCTTAGGTGTCCCATCCCAATAGAAGTCTTCATTATTTTGCATGATGCGAATAGCGCCGCCTTTAACTGGTTCAGAATATTTCTGCGCAACCGGTTTGAAATTATTGCTGTGATTGATAACGTCAGTTGCTTCATATTGGTCTTTCAATCGACAATCTTCGAATACGTCAAAACAGTTCAAGAACTTATAGTCACCAGTAGACTTCAAATTAGCAATTTTCTTGACGAACTTCTTCGTATAGCACATACCTTTGATTTCACGTTCGATACACTCGTAGTGCTTCTTACGATATAATTCCTTCTTTAAACCGAATATATTACAGCTTGTCTTCTCTATGAACGAATCATTACTGAAACGTCCATTTGACTCATTATCTATTTCTGCAGAGACGCAATAAGAAGTGTGTGTTAGAAGTTCAAGAATGTGATATAAAGCCGAGAAAGTGATGAAACCATTTGTAAATCCTATCATATATGTTGAACTGCTGACTAAGAACTTGTCACCTGGGTCGACAAATGAATATGTTCCGTCGTCGTTGCGCTCGTACTTGTCGTATTTCTCTTTGTTGAACGAAGTTTCGCAACCCATCCACAGCAATTTCTTATGTATCATATTAGCAATTCTTTCAATTGAGACATTATCTCTATAACTGCTCATCGCACTGGGATTCTGCTTGATACACATTATATGTGGCCATCGAGTTCTCTCTTGTTCCTCAACAGTCACTTCTTCTTGCTTGATGTCTTCTATCGCTTCAGCAAAAAGGTCATCTAAGATATCGTTTTCCGACGTAACGTCCTGCATATGCGTATAACGGTTTCGTGTAGCTTGTCATATTTGAAGCAGATGTATCTGATGAACTATTGAAGCATCCGTCTGTACGGACGTCAGCCTCGAATGTACTCAACTTCTTACCCGCCTCATTAATTATACTGTCAATCTGCTCTTTTGAGCCCAAAAGTATATCATAAAGTACAGATAAATCTTCGCCTGGTATCTGGAATATCAGCCACTGACGCATGTATTCTTCATCGTCGTCGAGTTGAGTCTCGAGTACGATTATCAATGCTCTCGACATATTTCTGCTGAGCGTACGGAAGAGTATACTACCGCTTCGTATCGGACTTAATTTCTCGTAGAAATTATTATGAGCACTTTGAATGACTTCCATATCATAATAACTTACTTTTGTTGCAAGGCAGTCGTAACGTCCTTTCTGGTTGCGTAAGTCATCATAGAGTGCATTGTACATTGTCATGAACACGAGATTGTTGCTCTTCGGATTGATACGCAAGTCTTCGAATAGACTACGGTCGTTGAATCTCATACCATACTCTGTTCCGTAGTCGTTGAGTAAGATGCTGTTGAGCATCCAGACGTCATATAACGAGTTATCGCATTCAATGTGCTTCAACTTTCTTGAGCAATGATAGTATTCGTCTTTAGTGATTTTCGGAGTATGAACCGAAGTATATAATGAGTAGTTCCAAGGCTCGTCGTGCATCATAGTTTCAAGATTCACTATCTTTGTGTTATTTAATTTGCACATAATGATACGACAACTTAAACGCATCAGTAATGCTCTGACTTCCAGTATAGAACCAGTAAACATATCGAAACGAATGACATAAGACAACTTATATAATTCTTCTAGTTTTTGAGTGCCATACTCTTTAATAGTTTGCTTCCATTCATCATCACTCATTGAAGATTTGTCTCTTACACTAAAACGACTAATTCCCGGAAATAAAGAGAGATGATGTTCTAACCATCTTTGAAGACTTATAGTTCCATGTTGATAACCAAGAACATATAAGACATTGTCGAACGGGTCGTCCGGCTTCTCGACTATCACTTCTTCTTTCTTGATGCTTTCTACTTCGTAAGTGAAAATGTCGTCTAATATATCATCATTATGCTTCGTCATATTGTGTATATGTTAAGAGTTGTGTATTCATATAAGGGAGCATGTTCGTATTTAATCTTCAAAGACGTGTTGTGTCGTCTAGTGTAATCTTCTCTAAATATGTGTTTTGGATTTTTGAAGACTATCGTTTTATATAGTCCGTAAGAATTGTCATATTCGCTTGTTTCTTTTTCAAGATTGATTGAAGCTGGGTTAAACTTACATTCTTTGATGACTCTTCCGAGTGTATTCATGAGTTCTCTAACTTCAACGATGCTTCCTTCGTTTATATCGAAATAGATGATGTATTCGCATCGTTGAGCGTCTATCATGAATTTGTCAAATGCTCTAAAGAACATATTCATCTCACGGTCGTTCATGTCGAACTTATAAATTACTTTATATCGAATAATGCTGGGAAATAAACTCAGAATTCGACGGAAATAAATTAGACCAGTCGCACCAGTATAGCGACATGTCATGACATAGATGACGTTATCGAACGGTTCGTCCGGACGTTCGACTTGCACTACCTCATGCTTGACGTCTTCTACGACATCAGCGAATATGCTATCTAACATATCATTAATCTCTCGTGCCATATTTCATATATAATTTAGCAAATATGGGTGCGGTATCAGTCTCAGGAAACAGCACTTGAAGCGTTCTATCTAAAGAGCGCCAGTTGTACTTCTTCTTTCGACAGTTCATTGTTATCGTCAGCCACGTATGAGTGTCCGGACATTTGTGCTCCTGTTGAGAAGCGATGATGTAGATGTTGTTGTGAATCTTATACACTCGTGAATCTACTAACAACGTAGTGCCATAATAGAAATAGTTGTCTCTATCGCGTTTGACATATAAATCGTTATACGACCATGCACGTCTCTGACGTAAGTCATTATAACGTGCTCCGTATGCGCTGGCTTTCGTACCGCATATATCTTTGCATCGATTAATCTTCGGAAATAGACCACATGCTTTCACGCCGTCCATCAAGCCGCGTAACTCTGTTGCTTCGAATCCGTCTTTAAGAATATGTACGACATTGTCATTGTTCGTCTTAGATAGTTCACTCAGGATGTAACTCTCTGTCTTATCAGCATAACGACTATATTCAATCTCACGAACTTCCATTGCAGAACGAAGACGTTGCATCTCAAGACCCATCATATTATCATACTGAGACAAAGTCTCTGCAATCAGAGCCATATGTATTAATTTCCAATCGATATCTCCAGTCAGATAATGTTGGTCTACCATGACTTTGAGTTTCCAGCCGTCTTCTGATTCTTTGTAGTATTTCTCTTCAAGATACTTGATATTACTGAACATGCAAAATGCTTCTCGATACGAAATATGACACTTGATTTGAAAATATAAATCGTGTTCTTTATTCTCAAATCGACGTAACGACAACGGTCGGTGACAGTCATCGAACGAAACGTCTATGCCCGGAACTGTCTGCAACCAGCGATATGTGTGCTTCAAGAATTCGTAGTTATTAGAGCAAATAATATGCGTCCAAGGGTCGTCTTCTATGACAGCCTCCGGTTCTTGCATAAGCACTTCTTCTATATGCTCATTGCAGATTTCGTCTAATATGTCGTTTTCACAGAGAGCCATGCTGCTTCAGTTTGTTCATCATAACTTTAACATCACGTCCGTAGAACAGACGACGCAGTTCACTAATCAGTTCGCTTGTGTACGGCCCGTTTTTGGATATGTCAATAGTCAGCCATTTCCTGAACCAGGGTCGAGGATCCGCAACTTGTGCAATAAGATGCAGATGACTGTCAGTCACTACTAGGTCAGAACGCAGAACACGAGCGTCCTTGATGTCAGTTTCCTTATTGTGGTTGTACTGCCACTGATAGCGCTTTCCGTCATGGCAGAACTGCTCCATCTCATTAGTGTCGTATTCGTGCTGATGTCCTCTCCACGGCTTCTCTCTGACGACTGCATCACAGGCGAAGTCGTGCATCGTCACAGTCTTACGACCTTTGATTGTCGATTTGACGATACGCTTCCACATACCGGACTCGTATTGACGAGTGTCACAGATGCGCTGGACGTGTTCCCGAAGTTTCCTATCTATAGTCTCTTCGTCATACTTATTTGTCAGCAAGTACTGGATGGTTTTGTCTCTGTCGCTTACACGATAAGTACGGTCGAGCATCATGCTGAGTTCTGTCCTAGTTGACAGATATTCAGCCAGCCAGTACACAGTCATGTATGTCGGACGATGTAGCGTGAACAGTATATACGGATTCGTATAGTCTTCTGTTGGTTCTGCTTTCATGAATACTTTCAGTTCTGGGTCGTTTGAGATATTGTTCACGAATTCATACTCACAACCAGGAAGCATGTTGAACACAGCCAAAGTATCATTCGGAATCAATTGGAGGTTGCCGAATGACAGCACGTGTTCATAACGCACTGGCGGTGCTTCTATTTCTACATGTTCTTGCTGGACGTCTTCCACAATTATGTCGAATATCTCGTCCTGTATCTCGTCGTATTTTTCTGACATATATAATATACTTTGTTATTTTGGTTGCAAAGATAGGTAAACATTTTGGTATTTGCAAATCTTTTAGGAATAATTAAACTTTTTGAGAGTGATTTGTAGACGTCTAAATAAATATAGCATGACAACTAAAAGAATAAATGAAGACTTCTTAGATACAGTAGATACTAGTGATGTGACTCAACAGGACGTTAAAGTGACTGCTGAAGAAGAGCGTCTGACACCACAGCAATGGAATAGCAAATATGTTCATGACTACACTCACATGATTGTGCTGTTCAGAGTGATGCCGGACTTGAATGCTGCTCGAGATATACCAAGAGTGAAAGCGCTTTTCGAGAAAGTACTCGATATATACTATCCAGACCATGCTCCGATTCAAGTAATATACACACATGATAACGTTTATAAGAATGTGTACGAGAAAGGCGGTGCACAAAAAGAAGAGTGCGGACGTGGTATAAGTTTCCTTGCTGATACAGATTATAAGAACTCGGTTCGATTCAAGACAGCAGTTAATACGTATGACACTCGCAATGAAGTACGTAATTTCCTGAATTTCGCAGTCGTGATGAATAAACTATCATATAAGACAGTAGGAAGTCAGACGCAGGGCGGTCATGTAGAAGTCTATCTATCAAATGGTGAAGGTGATTGGGAACGTCCTGGTGGAGTTGCCAGTTTCAGTGACATCTTCTTGAATCGTGAATATGAAGAAGTTTTTAAGATGGACTCACAAGGCGCTTTTAAGTATTCGACACTTGATGGATTAATTGAAGACTTAGATGTCAAGATGATAGGAGGACATGTTGCTGAAATCAAGGAAGAAGTCTACGCTTGGTATGACGATATATATAAAGCGAAGAATAAAATAAGTGATTGATATACAAATAGATAAAGTTTAAACCGTACCGTTTTCAGATATTTTGAAAACAGTACGGTTTTCTTATTGATTCTTATTCTCAGATTAGACGATATAGAACCAGTCGCTCTCAGCACGGACTTTCTTGTCGTTGTGATCGCGGACTATTAACCGCACTTTTTGCGGCTTAAACTCGCCTTCGTATACAAAGCACTCGAACTCCATAGGCACACCTTCTCTGTCGACCATGAAGTTGTGCAGATTGACGATTGCTTTATGCTGAAGAATATTTCCGTCAGCGTCTTCGTACATGATGGTGCATCCGGCGCTTCCGTCCGGGTCGTTCGTCACGAAGAATCCCTGGTCAGCGACATACACATTCTCTGAATCGACCATCCTGGTGTCCGGGTCAGGGAAGACGTATATCTTGGGTTTTGATGCCGGTGAGCAGTGTTCATCTTCATCATAGACAATATCCAAGGGAGTATTGCTTGTGAAACCCTCTTCTATTTGCCAATAATAGAAGTCATGATTGTCTTCTCCGCTGACGATGACTTTCTCTGCTTCTCCGTATTGCTGAACAAGAATGTCGACTTGTAGCAAGTCATTATCACGATAATTCCAATACCACTTAATCATGACTTCCTGTCCACTGACAAGTGTCAGACCCTTGAAGTTGGTTGCCCATCGAATCTCTTTCTCACGAGTGCCCTTTGTTCCATCTTCCTTGTTGTTGACGTAGATATTGAATCCGTCACCGTGAATGTAGCGGTCAGCAGGAATTTCATTATATCTGTCGAAGACTGGCTGATATGTCTCGACACTGACATTGTAAGATAATTTCAGATACGGATCGTTCTGCTGCTGCCCGAAAGTGTACTGTGTATTTGCTGGAGTCACTCCGGATTCGGGGAAACCGGCACGGGCTGGAACGACAGTTCCCTTATAGTTAAAGTGGAACGTATGATTCTTATAGAAGAACTCACGGACAGCTTGGTCTATCTTGAACGCAGTGTTCATGTTCTCAGCATGTATCTCTACAGTGAACTGGAACTCAAGTGGAATAGAATACAGATATGACGTGAATGCTTGAGGCTTTCCGTCGATGATGCGAGTGAACTGAGCCATTGCGAAACGATTCGAGATGTTACCAGACTGGATGCCTACGCTGTTGAGTTGCAGACGTCCTTGAGGTATGATGTCGAAGTTTCCGTCTACTTTCTTGATGCCGATATCTGTACACTCGTCTGAAGAGAAGAATGTGTAGTTGTCCTGTATGAAGCGTTCGCTTGAAGTAAACGAACCCCCGAAGTTGAAGAAGAACGGGACAGTGATGTTCTCGACGTCGTCTTCAGACCAGACCTGTTCATATACGAGCTTGCGGTTCAATATACGCAGCATGCCCATGATGACGAGTCTGTTGAACACGTCACTTGTATTTCGCTTTTCAAACAAATTCTTTGGTTGTATTGGAGTTTGAGCCATGTACAATTGATATTATTTTCCTTTATTTATTTCATATTAG
>ODAI010073232.1_pt1 | contig 47269 bp, 54 predicted proteins | sample 1539321 | NCBI WGS metagenome assembly ODAI01 (sample SAMN02144231, study PRJEB22623) | gut metagenome | biome: sheep rumen | host: Ovis aries | place: New Zealand
CATACAAAGGACAAAGCCGTTTAGTAATTCCACTAACAGACTTTATCCAACCAAACCACAGTGAGTTTACCATAAAAGCGCTTCAGTTTATAGATGAGGATGGGAACAAACGATTTTCAGGTCCGTTCAAAGGCATGTTTCATGTAGCATCGGATTACGAGAGATCGAAAGATGTTATTGTAATAGCAGAAGGCTATGCGACAGCACGAAGTATTGCCGAATCTCTGGCAACGCCAGGAGGCAGTGTTAAGTCCTCTAATACAACGGTATGCAGGGAAATCTCAAAAATCGATTTAGATACACAGAGCATACCGTCAGATAGTTGTACTCATAATCCTGGCGCCGGGACCTTCCTGGTTGTAGCTGCGATGTCGGCGTGTAATCTGAAGAATGTTGTTGAGAAAATCGCGGATCAATTTCCTGATTCCCGGATAATCATCGCAGCAGATAACGACGAAGCAGGACGAAATGCGGCTGAGTCAGCGAAAGAATCCCTGAAAGATCGAGAAATCAAAACAATCTACCCAACGCAAGGATTCAAAGATTTCAATGATATGTACCAAGTCGTTGGGGCTGAGGGAGTAAGAAATGTTTTTTGTTTAAATGAAGGAGTAAGAGATGAGCAAATTAAGAGACACAATTGAAGAAATTAGAAAGAACCTACCGGAGAATTTTTCTTTGGAATTGGATAACAATCCAGGTCTTTATTATGAGGATGGAAAACATGGTCTTCAGCGGATATGTAATCCGATAGCAGTAACAGCAATAAAAAGAAAAGCTGATGGCTCCTCGTACGGAAAAGAAATCACTTTTTGGAGTGTGGATAAAAAAGAACATACTTGTTATATCCTTCAAAAAACGCTGTTAGATACTAACGCAACATTAAATGAACTTGTAGATATCGGTCTAAATATGCCTAAAGCAACACTAAAAAATAGATTGTTATCGTATTTAGCAGAAGCATATCCAGCAGAAAGAGTTCTCGAAGTTGATAAAATAGGTTGGACTAATTCTGATTTTGATACATATATTTATCCGGTAGTTGCTTCGAATGAGATGGACTCAAGAACAAATGAAAGATTGGTTTTATCTCCTGACTTAAAAAAATGCGGTTATGGAATAAAAGGAAGTTTAAAAGAATGGCAGGATAACATATGTCGTCCCTGCGAAAACAATGAAAACTTAACGACGGCATTGTGTATCGGATTAAATGCTCCGATATTAACTCCGTTGGGTTTGAGTGGAGCTGTATACCATTTTGTAGGAAGAAGTTCTACAGGGAAAACCACAACAGGATATGTTGCAGCCTCGCTGTGCGGAAATCATGATTTCGTGAAGACATGGCGTCTCACATCGAATGGATTAGAAGGAATAGCAGAACATCATAACGATTCTCTCCTCGTGCTGGACGAGGTTTCGCAAGTCAGTGGTAAGGATTCAGGAAATAATGCATATATGGTTGTAAATGGTTCAGGCAAAATCCGTTCGGATAAGAGCGGCAACCCTAGAGCTATAAAAACGTGGCGTTTAAATGTTCTCAGCACGGGGGAGATCTGCATGGCTGAAAAAATAAATGAAGGAGGCGAGAGAGTAAAAGGAGGTCAAACAGTAAGAGCAATCGATATCTATGCGGAAATTGAGAATGGATACGGCATATTCAACGATCTGCACAGTTTTTCCGGCGGAAGTGAGTTAAGTAATTGGCTCAAGCGTCAAACAAATTTATATTACGGTGTTCCCATGTATGAATATACTAAAGAAATAGCGAAAGGCGACAATATAGAAAAGCTGAAAGATATATATACTATTCAGCGTGAAAAATTATACAGTGATTTTTCTCTCAGGAACGCTGATGGACAGGTTCAAAGAGTCGCTGACTTGTTTGCCGGACATATTACTGCGGGAATATTTGCATCATCGGATTATTTGGGAATCCTGACTCATAACACAATAGGTATAGAAGAAAATGTACCAAAAGTGTTTGAAAAATGGTTTAATAACAGGGGGTCTACGAAGTCTCAAGAGGAAGAACAGGTAATCAGTCATGTACAGGAACTTTTAGAACAGAATGATAACAGATTAGCGCATGTACAGTATGGAAGCTTGATAGAGGCTAAAAGTTATAGTGAACTATTAGGTGTCGTTCGTTACGATGATTACGAAAGGGCAAGTACATACTACCTGCATAATAGAGCGATTAAAAAGGAAATTTTAAAAGGATTCGATATAAATCTCGCAAAGCAAATTTTACTGAGAAAAGGCATCTTAGAATTGGATCGAGATGGAAGTAATAAAAAGTGCCCTTATGAAGGTTTCAAAGGAAAACGTATGGTAAAATTAGTATTTCGAGATTCTTGATTTTTCTATCGGTTGCATCGGTATTTCGGTGCAGCCTAAAATTTGAGGATTTATACGATCAAGAAGATCGATCTTAGTGTCGGCAATACCGACCGCGCCGATTTTCATACCAAAAACAAGCAATATACAGCGCCTTAAATTCGAGAGCGTACCGATAAACCGACAATACCGATGGAAATTTTACTAATTCATCGATTCGAAAAGGTACTTCCCAGCCTTCGCATCAGGCGGTTGACGAACCCCCGGCATTTCGCTAGCGTCAGAAAATTTTCATTTTGGTTAACTCTTTTCTTGATTTTTTATGAGTTTAGTGTATAGTTATGAATATTAGGAAGTATGAACTATGTACAAAATTTTAGACGCGATATATAAAAAGCAAAGTAGGTTTAAAGATCCAGTTCAACGAAATGAAATCATAAAATGGCTGAAAACTGAGTTAACTTACACCTCAAACCACATAGAAGGAAACACTCTTACGAGAGAAGAAACCGCGTTAACGGTTGAGGAGGGCATAACTTCCGGCTCAAAGCCTCTCAAGGATTATATCGAAGCAAAAAATCACGCCAAGGCCATCGAGTACATACTTTCGTTGATAAATGAAGAAAAACTTGCATACGAAAAAATTATTCTGAACATTCACAGTATCATTTTGAACGGGATTAATGATGAGTTCAAAGGACGTTATCGAACTGTTAGAGTGAGAATATCGGGTTCAAATGTTGTTCTTCCGAATCCACTGAAAGTTCCTGAACTCATGAAAAAATTTTCGGACAAATTGGATCAGAAAAAGGACAGTATTCTCAAAGCGATAGAAGCCCATTACAAGTTGGTTGAAATCCATCCGTTTATCGATGGAAACGGTAGAACGGCAAGACTTTTGATGAGTTTAATATTACTGCGATCGCAAGTTCTTCCGATTTTGATTCAGCCGAAAGAGAGAAAAAGATATTTATCTCATATCAACGAGCGTAATCTTAAGGGAAGAATCTTTTCATATTACAGTTATATGCTTGGTTTACTCGACAAATCGCTGAAAATGTATGAGGCGATGTTCGGAACTACATCCGATTCGGAAGATGAGTTGCTTACGATAGGAAAGTTCGCGAAATTCTGTGGCGTTCCAATATCTACAATCCGTTATTATTTAAGAATCAAAAAATTGGAACCACGTTCTTATACCAATGCCGGGTATATGCTGTTCAATAAAGAGCAGGCTGTTGTAGTTCGTAGTTAAAAGAACAATACGGTTAGCGTTTTACTCAGATAAGGAGATTCACATGGCTTTGATGAAGAAGGTTGAATTAGCGCGAAAATTAGGAGTTTCGAAGGCGTACATTTCAAAATTGATAAAACAGGGACGATTGATCGATCAAAACGGCTTGGTTGACGATGAAGATATAATTCGGTGGCGAGATCTTAAAGAGCAACATCTTAAAGCAAAATTACAAAATGAAATTCTGAAAGGTGACCTATTAAGAGCAACGGTAAAGGAGAGAATGAGTAAACTTATACCGGCTTCTGATATGAAAGAGTGTTTAGAGCGCAAGGGTAAGCAAATCAGAGAAGCAATGTTGCAAATCCCAACGAAATTAAGTGATACACTGACTAGAAGGGATAAAAGAATTATTCATAGATTGCTTTTGGATGAGATCAGAGCTACCTTGCTCAGACTGTGCGAGAATAAATGACTTTGTGCAAAAGCAAAATCTCGAAAATACCGTCTACATTACGGACGGAAATAACAACTTTTTCTCTTCTTAGCAGGTAATCAGCCGCAGGCTGAATTAAGTATATCTAATCTACTTTGGGTACGAAAAGAAGGATTAGAATCAAAACAATATTTGTGATAAAAAATCTGTGTAAGTTCAAGAAATGTCTATGTCCATTTATCCATAAAAGTATTGGAGTTGTAGTGGCACTCATTTGGGGGTACTTTTGGGGGTATCTTCCAGGAAGTCAGTTTTAAAAAGTATTGAAATTTGAGAAAAACACAGCATAAATCTGGTGGGCCCGGTAAGATTCGAACTTACGACTACCCCGTTATGAGCGGGGGGCTCTAACCGCTGAACTACAGGCCCACTGCTAATAAAATACTACTACAAAATAAAAAGTCAATTGAGAAAATATTTTCTTTCTGAATGAGGTGCGCAAGAGTGATGTAGATTGGAGCATTAAGACTTCTTTTGTTGCCTTCTTTTCCGAATTTTAATGACACGTCGGGTTGTAACTAACATCAATATAGTAGCTACAGTCATGAAGACACAAGCCATAATGGTAACGATGTTCCCACTAAATTTGGCACTAATTGATATGCAAACAGACATAATTATGTTGCGGAAAACTACAACGGTGGAGGCTCCAACACTAGCAACTTCTGAAGCTGATTCGAGAGCTTTCAAGACTGAGACCGGAACCAAAAACGCACTACCGACACATTGGATGCACATCAAACCCAACAAACTGAATGCACTCCATTCCATCTGATAGACAGATAAATAAAAAACATATGCGCCGAATATCAAATAGGCTATGATCCCCAGCCACTTAGACAATCTCAAACCATAATGTTTTACGACATACCGATATATAAAAGTACAAATCACATAGAACAACAAAGGAACAGCTGAAAATAACGCGATATCCGCTGAATTATTTGCAAAAATAAACGGACAACTAGTTGCAAATATCATGTATCCGCCGGCAAATAATCCTGGTATTAGTGCATAGATTACAAAGTAGGAGTTTTTCAAAACTACTTTATAATCCCTTATCAAATGCTTTACAGAAAACTTCGAACTGTTTTTTCTTTTATCTTTTTCGGGGCAAGAGTGAAACAAAACCAACCCGATAATTTGGGCTACCATTAGCACGAAAAAAGACAAACGCCAGTTCCCAACTTCTGCAAAAACAGCACCAACAAAGGGCGAAATTATCCAAGCGATAGGTTGATACAACTCCAGAAGACCTACCACTCCGGCTTTCTCTTTTTCGTTAAACAGATCATTAATGATACTCAATGAGGCAATATAAATTACGCTTGCTCCGATTGCTTGAGTAAATCTCATACATATGAATAATGGAAGCCCCGTGGAAATGCAACAGCCAAAATGACCGAGCATGGATAGGATCAAAGCCGGAACAATTACAGATTTTACTCCACGAAGATTTATTAAAGGACCGCTAAAAACTCTTCCGAAAAATTCTCCGATTAAATGGGCAACTATGGTCATTTGCATCATTTCGTTGGTGGTCTGAAGATCGATCGCCATCTGTTTCATACTCGGGATGTAAATACTAACAGACGCTGACGTTACTATGTTCATGAGCAGCAAAAAAACCGCAATCCTGTGATTGGATAGTTTTCCATCTCGCTTTAAAATTGCATTTCCTAGTTTTTCAATAACCTGCTTCATATATTAAACAATAGCCTTTACCACATTAGCCACATTCGTTAAACAGACGACCCGCTTTTCGAATTTATAAAAGCTTGCTGTATCCGTCAAACGAACGATCCGTATTCCGAATTTATAAACGCTTTCCTTACCGCTTCCCTGCAAATTTTGAAGGATTCCTCTACAGATTGCCCAGTTGTATCTATCATAAGATAAGTTTTATCGCAAGTCAAAGGAGCAATTTTTCTGGATTTATCTTGATTATCGCGAATTTTCATATTGCGAAAAACCTCATCAAAAGTCGTATTTTTATCCTTTAGATCAGCAAATCTTCTTTTAGCTCTTTCTTTCAAATCTGCTGTAATAAAAAGCTTACAGCAGGCATCAGGCACAACAACGGTACCGATATCTCGACCATCAAGAACGGTTCCTTTTTCATTAAATAGATCAATAAAATCTCGCTGCAGACCAGTTACCACATCCCGAATTTCCGGCATTTTTGCAATAGTGGAAGCTTTGACGCTATTTTCCGGAGATCTTAACAACTTATCATCTAGTTTTGATGTTTCCTCCAAGAGCTTTTCTACACTTAGTTTTCTGACTTCTGCCAGAGGAATATTTAAGAAAGCAACCGTACGATAAAGGAGTCCAGTATCAAGATAAACAAAATCAAAATGGCTCGCAATCATACGAGCCAGGGTTCCTTTTCCACTGCCTGCAGGACCATCTATAGCGACAACAGGTCTCATTTATCCAAACCTAGTTCTATATCCTTCCCATCGTACTTTACTCCGGTTATCAACAGCAACGGACATGCTAAGCAAATAGATGAGAATGATCCAAACATCAAACCAAATAGGATCGGGAAACAAAAATCAAAAATGACCTTCCCACCGAACAAACACAAAGCCAAAAGTGATAAAAATGTGGTCAATGAAGTCAATACCGTACGAGATAAAGTCTCATTGATGGCCTTGTTCAACAATTCAACTAAAGTCAGACTACGATAAACCGCCATGTCTTCACGAACCCTATCGAAAACCACGACTGTATCGTGAATCGAATAACAAGCAGTCATTAACAACGCAACAATAGAGTTTGCGCTGAACTCAAAGTAATGACAAATTGAATACAATCCCATAAGAATTATACAATCGTGAGCCAACGAAACAACACCGCAAATTGCAAACTGCCACTCAAACCTCAGCCAAATAAAAATTAAAATTGCCAGCAGTGAAATTACAACTGCAATCATTGCGTTGTCTACTAACTCAGCTCCAACTTTCGGTCCTATTTTTTCAATTTTTCTATATTCGGCATTGTCTCCCAAAGTTGTTTTCACTTTTTCAATAGAAGCATTTTGAGACTCCTGTGTTTGATTCTGAGGGCTCGGGATTCTTATCAAAACATCATTCTTCGAACCAAATTCCTGAAGATAAACTTCACCAATATCCAGCTTTGTAAGCTTGTTGCGCAATTCCCCAAGGTCAGCTTCTTGCTGAGTTCTGATCTCCATCAAGAAACCACCTCGAAAATCAATTCCGAAGTTCAATCCGTTAAAAATAAAGGCTCCAACACTTATTAAAACCGTAAGAATTGAAAAAATATAAGTAAATTTCCTAAACGAAACGAAATCTATTTTCGTGTCATGAGGTATAAGTTTGTAAAATTCCATAATCCTTCCCCTTTCTTACATAGGAATCTTTACTGCGTACTTTAATCTCAGTAACGTTGAGACAATATATCTGGTTAAAGTCGTTGCGGTGAAAAATGATATAACTGTTCCGAGAATCGTGGTAATAGCGAATCCTTTAACAGGTCCTGTACCAAAATAATATAAACAGGTCATACCGATAATCGTATTGAGATTTGTGTCAACGATTGACGTCATTGCCAAATCATATCCCTTTTCAACAGCTTTGACGAATTTATCTCCCTTTCGGATATATTCTTTGATTCTTTCGTTAATCAAAACGTTAGCATCCACTGCAGTACCAACTGTCAGAGCTATACCTGCTATACCTGGTAAAGTTAATGTCGCTTGCAGACAAGACAACCCCGCAATCAACAGGATGATATTTACAGTCACGGCAATATTTGCGATCATTCCGAAGGATGAATACCACATATACATGAATACCAAGACAAATATTCCAGAAATCAATGTAGCGACAATTCCAGATCTAATTGAATCTGCTCCCAAATCAGGTCCAACCGTTTTTTCTTCAATTACATTCAGCGGCGCAGGCAAAGCACCGGCCTTTAACAAAACGGCTAAATCCTGAGCGGTTTCCGCAGTAAAGTTTCCTGATATAATTCCATGTCCTCCGGTAATCGCACTCTCGATAACTGGAGCACTGATGACCTTATTATCAAGTAAGATAGCAAATCTTTTACCGATATTTGCTTTAGTTGCTTCGGCAAATTTTCTGGCTCCGATTTTATTGAAAGAAAACTCGACAGCTGCATTGTTGTACTTATCGCGACCTAAATTAGCGGAAACCAGCGTCTCTCCTCCGACCAGTGATTGCTTTTTCACTGCGATGTATCCACCTTCGTCGGATTCCACATACATGCTGCCAATTGGTGCGATAGCTCCCTTTTTGTCTGAGATTTGCTTAGCAGTCTCATCCACCAGATGGAATGTCATTTTTCCGGTACGTCCGAGCATTTCTTTCACTCTGCTAGGATCCTGAAGTCCTGGAATTTGCAGCAAAATTCTGTCTTCTCCCTGCTTTTGAATATTTGGCTCACGAGTCCCCGTATCATCGACCCTTTTGCGAACACTTTCAATACAGCGATTAACTGCGTTGGTCTTTCTTTCCTTTAAGGCTTCTTCCGTTGGAGTCATAGTCACGTGAGTTCCGACGATATTAACCTTGAAATCCGGATCGATTGATGAAAGAACAGATCTGGCTTTTCCGACTTTAGATGAGTCCTTCAGATCAAACTCAACAGATTTCGCTTCCTTCTCGACAGCTTTAGGAAAGTTGGCGGCATAAGGGATTCTCTCTTTTCTCAAAGTTTGACGAGCGGCGTCCAGCATTTGGTTTAAATAATCGTGCTCGACGGTAGCTAAATCTACTTCTAACAGAAGATGTGCCCCCCCTCTTAAATCTAATCCGAGACTGACCTGTTTATTAGGCAGGAAATCCGGCAAATTTTTTACAACATTTCTCGGGAGAATATTCGGTACCGAGAACAAGATGCCGAATACGCATATAAACGCTATCAATATCTCCTTCCATTTTGGGAAACTCATTTTTATCTCCTCTACTTCTTTTCCTTAGACTTTGTTACTTTTTTTTCGGATTTCTCTTTCGATTTTTTATCGAGCTCTTCATCTTCTGTGGAATTTTTTCCCAGTAAGCTATTTTTGTCTAAAAGGTTTACAATGGCACTTTTCAGGATGCGCATACGAACCCCCTCGGCAATCTCGAAAGAAACTTCATCTTGGTTAATCACCTTATGAACAGTTCCTATAATTCCGCTTGCGGTAACAACCCTATCCCCTTTTTTCAATTTTGAGAGCATATCTTTTTTCTTGGCCTCTCGTTTTTGTTGCGGACGTATCATCAAGAAATAAAAAGCCAAGATCATTATCAAAATCGGAGCAAAACTTCCGATAAGGGATGGAGTCTGTGTTCCTTGCTGACTAGGAACCGATGTGGCAACTTGAGTATTATTCATTTAAATCTCCTAAATTTTTCCTATGTATTTTTCCGGATTTTCCGGGGTGTTATTTTTCATAATCTCCAGGTGCAGCTGCGGATTTGATACATCTCCCGTCTTTCCTACTGACCCAATTTTTTGACCGGCACTTATTTTTGCACCTTTTTTAACATTTATATCTTTTAAGTGAGCGTAAGAAGAAATTACACCGTCCTTATGCTGAACAACCACTACATTTCCAAACGACTCATCAAGATTATTACCGGCATAGATAATCTCACCATCCGAAATGGCCTTGACCGGACTTCCCGCAGGCGCCTTAATGTTGATCCCGTCATTTGGAATACCATCCAAATTATCGCCAAATTTGGAAATTACTTTCCCATCGAGAGGACGTACCATCTTTCCGGAGGAATTAGGAGCTTTCTTTTCGACAATGGCACTAGGAACAGCGGCTGCTTTCGAAGAATCCTTAGTTATCTTAGATCCCGTTGCGGTGGAAGTAATCTTCGGTGCAGATAAATCCTTTGCTTGCTGATTAAATCCCTTGGTGTTTGCAATTTTCTCTGCCTTTGGATCCGACTTCGTCACGTCAATTTTCATCATTTTGTCGAAACGATCATCCAGTTCTTTCATGTCTTTATCGGAATTGCCATCTAGATTTACAGGCGCATACATGACAGTTTGAGTCTGGTTCTGCTGGTCAGCAGATGTGACATCGTTCTCTGTCGGCAATTTTAAGATTTGTCCTTGATGAACATTGTACGGAGCTTTTAAATTATTGGCTTTCGCTAAATTCATCGGATCGATGTTAAACTTATTTGCGATATCAAACAGAGTATCTCCCTCAGCTACCGAGTAGGTATTGTTTACAGAACTATTTGTTGCAAATCCGCCTATTTCCTTATCGATTTTAATTTCCACAGGGGAGAGGGAAGTCCTCTCGCAAGCTGCCAGAAGACATAATGAACTTATTAAAATCTTATGCATTTTTCGAAAAAATCTCCTTCAATTGTTTGAAACATCCCGAGTGCTCCTGTCTGTTCTGAAGAGGAGTAATTGTTATGAACTTACCTTGCTCCAACAACACCAAATCGGAATTCTCACTGCTTGGCTTCTCCACGTATTTGGCTCTCAACCAATAGTAAGTATGGTTGACCGGATCCTCCCTTTTGTGGATTTCCCAGGTAACCTCCATTTTTCCTTGGGTTGCAATGCGAACTCCCTTGATCATGTCCAAAGCAGCGTCCGGAAAGTTGACATTCATGCATACGCCATCCGGCCAATCAAATGACATTAATTTCTTTATGATTTCCTGCAAAAAATAATCGATGGATGGAAACTTGATGGGACACGCTGATTCAGAACAATCTTGGCTCACGGCAATCGATCGAATATTTTGAGAACTGGCAGCAAAAGCAGCTCCAATCGTTCCTGACAATCCGATAAAATCCCCAATATTTGAACCGTGATTAATTCCTGACAATACCAAATCAGGCTTTTTGTCCTTCAGGATCTGACCAAGTGCAATAAAAACACAATCAGCCGGAGTACCTGATACCGAAAATTTTCGCGGCGAAATTTCTTTTACCCTTAAAATATCATCAAAAGTGACAGAAAAACCTTTCCCACTCTGACCAACCTCAGGAGCGACTACCCAAACATCCGGCGTTATATTGTTTGCAATTTTTTCAAGAGCTTTTATTCCATTAGCGTGAATACTGTCATCGTTAGTTATAAGTATTCTCATTTTCGATAATGCTGTCGTCTTGTTACTCATTTATTTTATCTCCTCTATTCCTCCCATGTAAGGGATTAATGCCTTCGGAATTTTAATGCTTCCGTCTGCTTGCTGATAATTTTCCAAAATAGCGACTATTGTGCGTCCTATTGCTAAGCCGGATCCGTTCAACGTTGCTACATACCCTTTATCTTTTTCTTCTCCCTTGTAACGAGCATTCATCCTTCTCGCCTGGAATTGTCCGCACAACGAGCAACTCGAAATCTCTCGATACGTATTTTCGCTCGGAAGCCATACTTCCAAATCGTAAGTTTTTTGAGCTGAAAATCCCATATCTCCCGTGGACAACATCATAACTCGGTAAGGAAGTTCTAACTTTTGCAAAATTGTTTCCGCTGCATTGGTCATGCGTTCAAGTTCCTTCTCTCCTTCACTCGGATGTACGACACTGACCAATTCAACTTTACTGAACTGGTGATTACGAATCATTCCGCGAGTATCACGTCCCGCTGCGCCCGCCTCCGAGCGGAAACAAGCAGAATAAGCCGTGACCCTGACAGGTAACTGACTTGCCGGTATAGTCATTTCCCGAAACATGTTGGTGAGAGGAACTTCTGCCGTTGGAATCAACCATCTGTCATCCGTGGTGTGGAATGAATCTTCCGCGAATTTCGGCAACTGACCTGTTCCGAACATAGATTCCGATTTTACAATGAACGGTACGGATATTTCTTGATATCCGAAATCTTGCGTGTGGTTATCCAGCATAAAATTCTTGAGAGCTCTTTCCATTTTCGAGATTGCTCCCTTCAAGATAGTAAAACGACTTCCGGAAACCTTTGCTGCCGTTTGAAAATCTATCAGTCCCAAATTTTCTCCCAATTCGTAATGATGTTTCGGCTCAAAATCGAATTTCGGAATTTCTCCTACGGTTTTTATACAAACATTTGCCGACTCATCTTTTCCGACCGGAACATCCGTCAGGGGAATATTTGGAAGAGATAATAAAATCTTGTTTAATTCATCAGAAAACTTCGACTGATTATTCTCCAGCGAAGCAAGTTCATTTTTTAAATGCGAAGACTCATTTTCTAATTCAGATGCGTTTTGCTTATTTTTTTTTGCGATTCCTATCTGCGACGCGATTTCATTTCTGCGAGCCTGAATAGACTGTATCTTCGACATAATATCGCGATTGCACTTATCGAGTTTTAAAAGCTTTTCAGAACAAGCATCGGCATTTCGATTAACTAAAGATCTATCTAAGAAAGTAGGATTTTCTCTGATCCATTTGATATCGAGCATACTTACCACCAAATAACATGAGAGAAAGAATATCACATTTCGTAACAAAAGCAAAGAGCGTGCAGAGCAATAAGTGGGTGTTCAAAATACAATCGAACAGCTTATCAGAGAGTCATTAACACTGCGTTGAAAGGCATTGCCAACGCAAAGACAGATATTAATGGTTTACAATTTATCGCTAATAAAATATAATGCGTCGAAAAAAACAGGAGCCATTGAATTGGTAGGCTCTTGTGTTTTTGTGTACAAATAGGTATTTTGAATCTATGTGCTTACTAGAGGAGATAAGCATGACCTTTTTGGTCGATTTCAATTATTTACAGGGGTCTCAATATGGTCAGAACGTTCACCGAGCGTAAAAGGTTTAGGAAAAGTTTCGGAAGAATTAAGGAAGTTGCGCAACTTCCAAATCTTATAGATTTGCAGAAGACGTCGTATGAAGCGTTTCTTCATGCGGACAAGATGGATGGATTGAGGAATGATATAGGTCTCACAGAAGCGTTCAAGAATACGTTTCCGATAACCGATTCATCAGGGAAGGCACAAATCGATTTTATTGAATATCATTTCGATGAGCCTAAGTATACGGAAGAAGAGTGTCGTAACAAAGGATTAACTTACGCAGTGCCTCTGAGAGCCACATTTCGGTTGATCGTTTGGGATGTTGAGGAAGAATCAGGGCAGAAAGAAATTAAAGATATCAAAGAGCAGGATGTCTATATTTGCGATCTGCCGATTATGACTAAGGACGGAACTTTCATTATCAACGGAGCTGAAAGAGTTGTTGTTTCGCAGATGCAGCGTTCTCCGGGGGTGTTCTTTGATCATGATGGCGGGAAAACTCATTCTTCGGGAAAATATTTATTCGCTGCTCACATCATTCCTTACAAAGGAGCATGGTTGGATTTCGAGTTTGATGCAAAAGACCAAATTTATTGTCGTATTGATCGCAGAAGAAAGATTTTGGTTACCACCTTACTGATGGCTTTGGATTCAGCTTACACCGAAAAGATGAGAGCGGAGAATCCGGATAAAGAATTCAAATCTTCGGAAATTTACGGAATGGATAAAGAAGAAATCCTTTCTTACTTCTATGACAGTTTCAAAGTTAAAGTAGAAAAGTCAGGCATGTTGTCCAGGGAATTTATTCCGGAGCAATGGAAAGGAGTAAAACTCGACAGGGACTTGATCGATGCCGATGAGGGTAATATTGTTGCGGAAGCTGGGACTAAGCTTACCTCTCGTGCAATAAAAAAATTGATGGAGAAGGGGGTAAAGAGAGTTGTTGTCTCTACGGATGAACTGTTTGGAAGGTATAATGCTTTTGATGTTATCGATCCATCTAACGGTTTAGTTGTAGCAGAAGCGGGAGATGAGCTGAGTGAAGAGCTCATAAACAAGATAACAGAATACAATCACAGTTTTTCGATTTTGAATATTGATCATACTGAAATCGGTGGATATATCAGAAATACTTTGATTGCAGATAAGTGTACCAACCGTGAAGAGGCGTTGTTTGAGTTATTCAGAATTATGCGTCCAGGAGAACCTCCAACTATCGATAGTGCTCAGGAATTATTTTACAACATGTTTTTCAATCCGGACCGCTACGATTTGTCTTCGGTTGGTCGTGTAAAGATGAATGCTCGTATTGGGGTTGAAAAACCTGAAAATTTAGGCATTTTGACTAAGGACGATGTGCTGAGAATACTGAAGATATTGCACCAGCTCAAGGATGGAGTCGGAACGGTAGATGATATCGATAACTTGGCCAACAGACGAGTTCGTTCGGTGGGTGAGTTGCTGGAGAATCAATTTAGAGTTGGATTGCTCCGTATGGAGAGATCTGTCCGCGAAAGAATGAGTTCGGTTGATGTGGAAAATGCTGCGCCGAACGACATTATTAACGCAAAGCCTGTTTCTTTGGTTTTGAAAGAATTTTTCGGGCTGTCCCAGTTGTCGCAGTTTATGGATCAGGTTAATCCGTTGGCAGAAATTACGCACAAGAGACGTATCTCGGCCTTAGGACCGGGAGGTCTGACTAGAGACAGAGCAGGATTCGATGTTCGAGATGTTCACACGACTCACTACGGGCGTATTTGTCCTATTGAGACTCCTGAAGGTCAGAATATCGGTTTGATTAACTCTCTTGCGATTTTCGCGAAAATTAACAAGTACGGGTTTATCGAGGCCCCTTACAGAAGAGTTGTTGACGGAAAAGTTACGGACGAGGTGCTTTATCTTTCAGCTATGGACGAGGTTGAGCATACCATTGCCCAGGCGAATGCAAACCTGACAGCGGACGGCAGGTTCAAGGATGAGTTTGTCGCGTGTAGGCGGAACGGAGAATTTATCAACGCACCGAGAGAGACTATAGACTTTATCGACGTATCTCCTAAGCAGATTATTTCCATAGCAGCGGCGTTAATTCCGTTTTTGGAGAACGATGATGCCAGCCGTGCTCTTATGGGTGCAAACATGCAGAGGCAGGCTGTTCCTTTGTTGAGAGCACAGGCTCCGTTGGTTGGAACAGGTTTGGAGGTTGCCGTGGCCAGAGATTCAGGAGTTACGGTACTTGCAAAGCATGATGGTGTCGTGGATCAGGTAGATGCTGACAGAATTGTTGTGAGAGCGTCAGGCGGTGGAGATAATGTCGGGGTTGATATCTACAATTTGAGAAAATTCCAGAGGGCCAACCAAAGCAGCTGTATTAACCAAAAGCCGTTAGTGAAGAAGGGCGATGTCGTTAAAGTCGGAGATGTTATAGCTGACGGGTCGGCAACAGAGTTAGGTGAGTTAGCCTTGGGGCACAATGTGACTGTCGGGTTCATGTCCTGGCATGGGTACACTTTCGAGGACGCGATTGTCATTTCCGAAAGATTAGTGCAGGAGGACTATTTCACATCAATTCACATTGAAGAATTTGAGGTCATGGCTCGTGATACCAAGTTAGGTAACGAGGAAATTACCAGAGATATTCCGAATGTGTCCGATGATGCGCTGAGAAATCTCGATGAGGCAGGGATTGTCCATATTGGAGCAGAAGTCAGTGCGGGAGATATTCTTGTCGGAAAAGTTACTCCGAAGGGTGAAACTTTGATGACTCCGGAAGAAAAATTGTTGAGAGCAATATTTGGAGAAAAGGCTTCAGATGTTAAAGATTCATCTCTTCGTTTACCTCCAGGGGTTAAAGGAACCGTCGTTGATGTAAAAATTTTCTCCAGAAGCGGTGTTGAGAAAGATGAAAGATCTTTGGCAATTGAGCAAAAGGAAATTGAGTCTTATAAGCACGATATGGATGCTGAGAAAAAGATTTTCGAGTCAACCTATTACGGCAGATTAAGAGAGAAGTTGCTTGGGCAGACGATTGATTCATCTCCTGTTAAGGCAAAGAACAAAATCGTTACGGAAGAGTATCTTGATTCTATGAGTAGAGGTCAGTGGAGAGAGATCGTCGTTGCAGACAAGAAAGTTTCAAAAGCTATCGCGGAGCTGCACAGTGATTTCAACGCAATTCTGGCACAGCTGCAGAAAGATTTCGAAAGAAAAGTCGAGAAGTTAAAGAAGGGCGATGAGATGGCGCCTGGTGTGCTGAAGGTCGTGAAGGTCTACGTGGCAGACAAGAGGAAGTTGCAGCCAGGGGACAAGTTGGCGGGACGTCACGGAAACAAAGGTATCGTTTCAAGGATTGTTCCGGTCGAAGATATGCCGCATATGGAGGATGGTACTCCTTTGGACATAATTTTGAATCCATTAGGTGTTACTTCCCGTATGAATGTCGGACAAATCCTGGAGACCCATTTGGGTTGGGCAGCAAAAGGACTCGGGCGTAAAGTACGCGAAGTCATTGAGAAAGTTCAGTCTGATGAGGAGCTTATGGCGAATCTTCGCGCTCAATTGAAAGATATCTACGATAAGCCTGAAGAGAAGAAGGATATCGATAAGATGGACGATTATGAAGTCGCGGAATTGGCAAGCCATGTTGTAGAGGGCGTTCCTGTTGCGACTCCTGTTTTCGATGGAGCAAGAGAAAGCGATATTGTGAAATCTCTTGAGTCTTGCGGATTGAGCAGCTCCGGTCAAATGAGATTGATCGATGGTCGAACAGGAGAATATTTCGATCGTGAAGTTACGGTTGGATGTATTTATATGCTGAAGTTACACCACATGGTTGATGACAAGATTCACGCGCGTTCTATTGGACCTTACAGCCTTGTTACTCAGCAACCGTTGGGTGGAAAGGCTCAGTTCGGAGGACAAAGATTCGGAGAGATGGAGGTTTGGGCGTTGCAGGCTTACGGTGCGGCATACACCCTGCAAGAGATCTTGACCGTTAAGTCGGATGATGTTACTGGGAGAACAAAGGCTTATGAGTCCATCATCAAGGGCGAGGAGAACATTGTTCCGGGAATACCGGAGTCTTTCAACGTTCTTATGAAAGAGTTATGTGGATTGGGATTGAATTTTGAATTCCAACAGGATGCGGTTGATCACAATACTGAGGTAGAGGCTTAGTTAAAGAGGAATAATATGGCTAATCAGTTACAAAAAGTTTTTGGGCAGGTAAGTAACTTAAATACTTTCGATTCCATAAAGGTTTCGATTTCTAGTCCTGAGAGAATAAGATCATGGTCTTTCGGTGAGGTAAAGAAGCCTGAGACCATCAACTATCGAACATTTAAGCCTGAGAGGGATGGTTTGTTCTGCTCCAGGATATTCGGACCGGTGAAAGACTACGAGTGTCTTTGCGGAAAGTACAAGCGAATGAAGTATCGCGGTGTTATCTGTGAGAAGTGTGGAGTTGAAGTAACTCTTTCTAAAGTCAGAAGGGAGCGTATGGGACACATCGAGTTAGCTTCTCCTGTCGCTCACATTTGGTTTACTAAATCACCTCCGAGTAGAATTGCTTTGCTGTTGGATATTACCTCGAGTGAGATGGAAAAAATCCTATATTTCGAGAGTTATGTGGTGATTGATCCAGGTTTGACCCCGTTTGAGCAATATCAGTTGATTTCTGAGGAAGAGTATTACAAAGCTCAAGATGATTTCGGAGAGGATGCCTTTACCGCGGGTATTGGTGCAGAAGCTTTAAGAGATATGCTGGCGAGAGTTGATCTTCAGGGAGAAAAAAATCGTTTACGGGAAGAACTTAAGACAGTTACTTCTGATATGAAGCGTCGTCGTTTAGTGAAAAGGTTGAAGTTGATTGAATCATTCATCGGATCGAATACGCGTCCGGAATGGATGATTATGCAATGTATTCCTGTCATTCCACCGGAATTGCGTCCGTTGGTTCCATTGGATGGTGGAAGATTCGCTACATCTGATCTGAATGATTTATATCGTCGTGTTATCAACAGGAACAACCGTCTGAAAAGACTTCTTGAACTCAAGGCTCCTGAAATTATTGTGAAAAATGAGAAAAGGATGCTTCAAGAAGCTGTTGATGCTCTGTTCGACAACGGTCGCCGTGGAAGGGTGATCACCGGAACCGGCAAGCGTCCTTTGAAGTCATTATCTGATATGTTGAAGGGTAAGCAAGGTCGTTTCCGTCAAAACTTGTTGGGTAAAAGAGTCGACTACTCGGGACGTTCGGTTATTATTGTCGGTCCAGAGTTGAAATTGCACCAATGTGGGCTTCCGAAAAAGATGGCCCTGGAATTGTTTCAACCGTTTATCTACTCACGTTTGGAAAGATATGGTTTTGCAGCTACGCTGAAAGCAGCAAAGCGTATGGTTGAAAAGGAAAGACCGGAAGTTTGGGATATTTTGGAAGAGGTCATTAAAGAACATCCTGTTCTGTTGAACCGAGCCCCGACTCTGCACAGGTTAGGTATACAGGCGTTTGAGCCGGTGTTGGTTGAAGGTAAAGCGATTAAGTTGCATCCGTTGGTTTGTACGGCGTTCAATGCTGACTTCGACGGAGACCAAATGGCGGTTCACGTTCCTTTGTCAATAGAGGCCCAGTTGGAGTCTCGTGTGCTGATGATGTCCACCAACAACATTTTGAGTCCGTCCAGCGGTAAGCCAATTATTTTGCCGACGAAGGATATTACTTTGGGTGTGTATTACATCACCATGGAAAGAGATGGAGAGCCGGGAGAAGGGATGATTTTCTCGTCTATCGGAGAAATCGAGCAAGCTTTGCAGGACAAAGTTGTTAGCTTACATGCGAAAATTAAAGCTCGTTATAATCAAATTCAAGAAGATGGCTCCGTGAAGTACATTACCGTAAACACAACTCCGGGGCGTATGATTTTATGGCAGATTGTTCCAAAGCATCACGAGATCACCTTCGATATGATCAATAAACTGATAACTAATAAGGAGTCAGCCGGAATTGTTCAGAAAATTTACAATGTTTGTGGGCAGAAGAGTGCTGTTATTTTCTCGGATAAATTGAAAGATCTCGGATATTTATATTCTACGAAATCCGGGGTTTCCTACGGTAAGGATGACTTGGTTGTCCCTGCTCAGAAGAAAGATATCGTCAATAAAACTAAGAAGGTTGTTGCTGAGTATGAAAAGCAATACATGGATGGTCTTATTACTGCTGGTGAAAGATACAACAAGGTCGTTGACGCTTGGGCATCGTGCAGTGACAAGGTTGCTGATGTCATGTTGAAGGGATTGTCTTCTCCTGAACCTGGAAAGCCATTGAACGCAATGTACATGATGGCTCACTCTGGTGCTAGAGGATCCTTGGCACAGATGAGACAGGTTGCCGGTATGCGAGGACTTATGGCAAAACCTTCGGGAGAGATTATCGAAACACCAATTATTTCGAACTTCAAGGAAGGTCTGTCGGTTTTGGAATACTTTACTTCGACTCACGGAGCGAGAAAGGGTATGGCTGATACGGCGTTGAAGACAGCAAACTCAGGGTATCTGACTCGTCGTTTGGTTGATGTTTCTCAGGATTGTGTCATTGAGAGAGATGATTGCGGTACAAAAAAGGGTATTTTGATTCGCGATATCATTTCCGGAGGAGATGTCATTGCTCCGCTGACCGAAAGGGTTTTAGGAAGGACTCCTGTCGATGATTTGAAGGATCCTGGTACTGGTGAGGTTATTACCAAAGCTGGGGAGATCATTGATGAAGAGGCGGTCAAGAAAATTGAAGCAGCTGGTATTAATGAGATTCGCATAAGGTCGGTCCTTACCTGTGAATGTGAGTCAGGGATTTGTGCAAAATGTTATGGACGTGACTTGGCAAGAGGGCGGAAAGTTAATATCGGTGAGGCTGTCGGTGTCATTGCAGCCCAGTCCATTGGTGAGCCTGGTACTCAGTTGACAATGCGTACTTTCCACGTTGGAGGTACTGCGCAGAAGGGTACAGAGCTGTCTTCCGTTGATGCTACCTATGATGGAAGGATTTCCTTAAGAGGAGAAAAAACCGTTACGAACAGCGAAGGTCAGAAGATTGTTATGAACAGGAATACCGAAGTTGTTCTGTGTGATGAGAAAGGTAAAGAGAGAGCCCATCATAAGTTGCCGTTTGGTTCCCGTCTGTACGTTAATGACGGAGATAAAGTCAAGAAAGGTGGAAAGTTAGCTGATTGGGATCCATTTACTTCTCCGATTATCAGCGAAAGAGAGGGTATAGTCCAATATCTTGATTTGGTTGAGGGTGTTTCTCTGAAGGAGTCAGTTGACGAATCAACGGGTGTTTCAACCTATGTTGTTTCGGACTGGCGTCAACAAGCAAGATATGCAGATTTGAAGCCGAGAATCGTTTTGAAAGATGTAAATGGTAATCCGATTTTGTTACCGAGTGGACAAGAGGTGAAGTACTTCTTGACGGTGGATTCTATTATTGCGGTGAAAAATGGAGATAAGGTTAGAATCGGTGATGTTTTAGCGCGTATGCCGAGAGAGTCTACGAAGACCAAAGATATCACAGGTGGATTGCCGAGAGTTTCTGAGCTGTTCGAAGCGAGGGTTCCGAAAGATCCTGCTGTAATCAGTGAATTTGACGGAAGAGTTGAGTTTGGAAAAGATTACAAAGGAAAGAAGAGAATCATTGTTCGTCCGGAAGATGAGAATTTGAATCCGGTTGAGTATCTTGTCCCAAGGTGGAGACAGGCTTCGGTTCGTGAGGGAGATATTGTTGCGAAAGGAGATATTCTTATCGAAGGTAACAAAGATCCACATGACATTTTGAAGGTTTTAGGAGTTGAAGAACTTGCTAATTATCTTGTGAATGAAATTCAGGATGTTTACAGGTTACAAGGTGTGAAAATTAACGATAAGCACATTGAAATTATTGTTCGTCAGATGTTGCAGAAGGTTCGCGTAGAGGCACCGGGAGATACAACATTCTTGACAGGAGAACAAGTGGATCGTTTGGATTTCAAGGAAGAGAACGAGCGAGTTATCAAAGAAGGCGGAAGGCCGGCGACGGCAAGTCCTGTGTTGCAAGGTATTACAAAGGCATCTTTGCAAACCAGGTCGTTTATTTCCGCCGCATCTTTCCAAGAGACAACTCGAGTTCTTACGGAAGCAGCTATTACGGGGAAAGTCGACAGATTGAGAGGTCTGAAGGAAAACGTTCTGGTAGGTAGATTGATTCCTGCGGGAACTGGATTTGTAATCGGAAAGGTACGAAAGACTGCGTTAGTTCGTGATGCGGAAGCCATGAATGAAATAAGCAGCAGAGGTTCGGTTAACCCAATAGAAAACGTTTCTGCATAGGAAGTATTTTTCTTATGTTGAAAAAAGTTTCTATTTAGTTAATCAGGGGAAACAGGGCTTGACAACTAGGGTGATGTGCTTTAGCATACAAGCTCTGTAGAGTAACATTAAAGAGGAAGGGGCGTTATGCCAACTATAAATCAGTTGATAAGAAGTCCTCGCAAGGACTTAACAAAAAGGAACAAGGTTCCGGCTCTTTTGTCATGTCCGCAAAGGAGGGGTGTATGTACGCGTGTTACGACTGTTACACCAAAAAAGCCAAACTCGGCGTTAAGAAAGATTGCTCGTGTGAGGTTAACGAGTGGGTTTGAGGTTACTTGTTATATTCCAGGTGAGGGGCACAATTTGCAGGAACACTCAGTTGTTCTGATCAGAGGTGGACGTGTTAAGGACCTTCCTGGTGTAAGATATCATATTATTCGTGGTGCTTTGGATACTCAGGGCGTGAAAGACAGACGTCAGGGAAGGTCCAAGTACGGTGTAAAGAGACCAAAGTAATAGGGGCGACTATGGGACGTAGAAGAGCAGCGGAGAAAAGGAAGGTTTTACCTGATCCGAAATTTGGAAGTGTAGTTGTTACGAAATTTGTAAACACAGCTATGTATGACGGAAAGAAGTCTGTTTCCGAGAAAATTTTGCATGAGGCTTTTAATTTTATTCAGAAGAAAGCAAATAAGCCGGGGTTGGAAGTTTTTCAGGAAGCTTTATCCAATGTCGGACCGTCGGTTGAGTTGAAATCTCGTCGTGTCGGAGGTGCTACGTATCAGGTACCTGTTGAAGTTCGTCAGGAGAGGTCACAAGCTTTGGCGATTCGTTGGATTATTGCTAACGCGCGTAAGCGTTCTGAGAAAACAATGATCCAGAAGTTGGCGGGTGAGTTGTTGGATGCCTATAACAACAGAGGCGGAGCTATCAAAAAGAAAGAAGACACTCACAGAATGGCTGAAGCTAACAAAGCATTCGCTCATTACAGGTGGTAATCATGAGTAGAACAACGCCTATTAAAGATTACAGAAATATCGGTATTATGGCTCACATTGATGCCGGTAAGACTACGACGACCGAAAGAATTTTATTCTACACAGGAAAATCCCACAAGTTGGGAGAGGTTCACGACGGTGCTGCTACCATGGACTGGATGGAGCAGGAGCAGGAGAGAGGTATTACAATTACTTCCGCTGCAACCACCTGTTACTGGAGAAATCACAGGATTAACATCATCGACACCCCGGGACACGTTGACTTTACAGTTGAGGTCGAGCGTTCTCTGAGAGTTTTGGACGGAGCAATTGCTGTTTTCGACGGTGTTGCAGGTGTTGAGCCTCAGTCGGAGACCGTTTGGCGTCAGGCGGACAAGTACAACGTTCCGAGAATTTGTTTTGTGAACAAAATGGACCGTACGGGAGCGAATTTTTACCGCTGTGTCGATATGATTGTTGATCGTCTGGGTGCAAAACCGTTGGTTATGCAATTGCCGGACGGTTGTGAAAGCAATTTCATCGGTGTTGTCGACTTGTTGACGATGCAAGCTTACCACTGGAAAGATGAAACCATGGGAGCGAAGTATGAAGTGCTCGAGATTCCTGCAAACTTAAAAGACAAGGCAGCAGAATATCACCAGCAATTAGTAGAAACAGCTGTTGAGCAAGATGACGCCGTCATGGAAGCCTATCTTGAGGGAAAAGAGCCTACTTTGGAGCAGCTGAAAGCTTGTATCCGAAAGGGTGTTCTTGCTGGTGCTTTTGTTCCTGTGTTCTGTGGTAGTGCTTTTAAGAACAAGGGTGTCCAGACATTGTTGGACGGTGTTGTTGATTTCTTGCCATCTCCGTTGGATATCGGGGATATCAAAGGAATCAGCGTTGATGATGATTCAGAAGTTGTTCGTAAGCCTGATGACAACGAGCCGTTGGCGGCATTGGCGTTTAAGGTTATGACGGACCCGTTCGTCGGATCTTTGACTTTCGTCCGTATTTACTCCGGAAAATTGGAATCCGGGAGTTATATCGAGAACTCTACGAAAGGGGAGAGGGAAAGAGTAGGTCGTATGCTTTTGATGCACGCAAACAACCGAGAAGATATCAAAGAGGCCTATGCCGGAGATATCGTCGCGGTTTGCGGATTGAAAATTACCACGACCGGAGACACTTTGTGTTCATCTAACGGTAAGGTTCTTTTGGAAAAGATGGAATTCCCAGATCCCGTTATTGAGGTTGCCGTCGAGCCGAAATCTAAGGCAGACCAGGAGAAAATGGGGAATGCTTTGGCGAGATTGGCTGCAGAAGATCCTTCTTTCAGGGTTGCTTCAAATACAGAGACAGGTCAAACAATCATCAAGGGAATGGGGGAGTTACACCTGGAAATCATTGTTGATCGTATGAAGAGAGAGTTCAAGGTCGATGCAAATGTCGGGGCTCCGCAAGTGGCGTATCGAGAGACAATTTCGAAGCCGGCGCAGATCGATTATGTTCACAAAAAACAATCCGGAGGTGCTGGACAGTTCGCCCGAGTTGTTTTACAATTCGAACCGTCGGATTATTCAAATGGATTGGCGTTTGAAAGTAAGATTTTTGGAGGAGCGGTTCCAAAAGAGTATATTCCTGGTGTCGAGAAAGGGTTAAACAGCATTGCAGAGTCAGGTTGCGTAATTGGTTTCCCGATAGTTGGAGTAAAGTGTACACTTGTCGACGGAGCTTATCACGATGTTGACTCCAGCGTTTTGGCGTTCGAAATTGCTGCGAGAGCTGCATTCAGAGAGGCGATGACGAAGTGCGGGGCGAAGATACTTGAACCTATCATGACTGTGGAGGTAGTAACTCCTGAGGATTACATGGGTGATATTATCGGAGACTTAAACAGTCGTCGTGGACAAGTTGTCGGAATGGATCAGAGAGCTAATGCTCGCGTAATCTCGGCGGAAGTGCCGTTGGCTGAGATGTTTGGGTACGTGAACAATTTACGTTCTATGAGCCAGGGAAGAGCTCAGTACACTATGCAGTTTGCTCGTTATGACGCAGTACCGTCTAATGTAGCAGATAAGATCATAGCTGAGCACAAAGGTTTGGTAAAAGGTGAATAATTAGGAGAAAATAATGAGTAAAGCCAAATACGAAAGGTCTAAGCCACATTGTAATATTGGTACCATTGGTCACGTTGACCACGGTAAGACCACATTAACAGCTGCTATTACCAAGATTTTAGCAGAAAAGGGTGGAGCAGATTTTACTGCTTACGATCAGATTGACAAGGCTCCGGAAGAGAGAGCCCGTGGTATTACAATTTCCACTGCTCACGTTGAGTATGAGACCGAAAAGAGACACTACGCTCACGTCGACTGCCCGGGTCACGCTGACTATGTTAAGAACATGATCACAGGTGCTGCTCAGATGGATGGAGCTATCTTGGTTGTTTCTGGAACGGACAGCGTTATGCCTCAAACCAAGGAGCACATTTTGTTGGCTCGTCAGGTCGGAGTTCCAGCTTTGGTTGTATTCATCAACAAGGTTGACATGGTTGACGACCCTGAGATGTTAGAACTCGTCGAAATGGAAATTAAAGACACCTTAGCAAAATATGACTTCCCAGCGGATGAAATTCCTATCATTAAAGGAAGTGCTCTTTGCGCGTTGGAAGGAAAGAACGACGAGATCGGAAGGGATGCTATTTTGAAGTTGATGGAAGCTGTCGACAATTACATTCCTCAGCCAAACCGTCCAAAGGATCAGCCATTCTTGCTTCCAATCGAGGATGTATTCTCCATTTCCGGACGTGGTACAGTTGTTACCGGACGTGTTGAAAGAGGTGTGATTAAGGTTGGAGATGAAGTTGAAATTGTCGGAATCAAAGAGACACAGAAGACAGTCGTTACCGGAATCGAGATGTTCCGTAAATTGTTAGACCAAGGTGAAGCCGGAGATAACTTAGGTTGTTTGTTGCGTGGTACGAAGCGTGAAGAAGTCGAGAGAGGACAGGTTTTGGCTGCTCCTGGAACGATTACTCCGCACACCAAGTTTGAATGTGAGGTCTACATCTTGAACAAAGATGAAGGTGGACGTCACACACCATTCTTCAACGGATACCGTCCGCAGTTCTACTTTAGGACAACTGACGTGACAGGAAACGTTACTTTGCAGAACGGCGTTGAAATGGTTATGCCGGGAGATAACGTAAGATTGTCTGTTGAATTGATTGCACCAATCGCCATGAACGAAGGTTTGAGATTCGCTATTCGTGAAGGTGGCCGCACAGTCGGTGCTGGTGTTGTAACTAAGATTATCGCTTAATAGGGGAGGGATTATGGACGCGCAATGCATTCGTATATGTCTTAGAGCGTATGATCACAGAATATTAGATTATTCGACCAATGAGATCGTTATGACAGCAAAGAGGACGGGTGCGCGGGTTCGTGGTCCCGTACCTTTACCAAACAGGATTGAGCGCTTCACTGTGTTGCGCTCGCCTCATATCGATAAGAAATCTCGTGAGCAATTTGAATTGCAAACCCACAAGAGGCTTGTGGACATTGTGGATTGTCCGCCGCAGACGGTTGATGCTCTGATGAAGTTGGAGTTAGCCGCTGGTGTGGATGTTGAAATTAAAATTTTAGGTAAATAAGACATGCGTTCAGGATTGATAGGAAGAAAGCTCGGCATGACGCGGGTTATCGCGGATGACGGACGTCAGTATGCCGTGACAGTTTTGAAAGTGGAACAGCATGAAGTGCTGTCTCACAAGACAATAGAGAAGCATGGATATGAAGCTGTTGTCGTCGGAACTGAAGAAACAAAAGAGCATAGATTAACGAAGCCAATGCAAGGATATTTCAAAGCATTAGGTGGAAAGTTCTACAAGAAATTAAAAGAATTCCGTATGGCAGCGGCAGAATTTCCGGCTGTGGGTACGACCTACGGTGCAGAGTTTTTTGCTGCTGGTCAGTACGTGGATGTTACGGGGACCAGTATCGGTAAAGGTTTTGCCGGTGGTATGAAGAGACACAATTTCGGTGGTTTAAGAGCTACTCACGGTGTTTCTATTTCTCACAGAAGCCATGGTTCGACGGGTAACAGAGAAGATCCGGGAAAAGTTTTCAAGGGAAAGAGAATGGCCGGACATTTGGGATGTGACACTGTAACTGTCCAAAATATGAAGGTTTACGGCGTCGACGGGGATTTGCTCTTGATTCAAGGCGGTGTCCCTGGAGCTGAAGGAAGTTACGTTTTGGTCAAGGATGCAGTAAAGAGGAATCAGCAATAATGGAGCTTCAAGTTATAAAATTAGATGGAACAGAAAGTGGCAATATTGTGCTTAATGATTCCGTATTTGGCATCGAGCCGAAAACCGAGAGCTTAGCTGACGTTGTAAGATGGCAGCTGGCGAGAAGACAGGCAGGGACTCATGCCGTGAAAGGTCGTAGCGACGTAAGCAGAACTTCCAAGAAGCTGTACAGGCAGAAGGGAACAGGTAGGGCACGTCATGGAGCTCGCACAGCGAATATTTTTGTCGGTGGTGGAATCGTTTTCGGACCTACTCCGAGATCCCATGATTTCAAAATTAACAAGAAAGTAAGAGAGTTAGCTCTTCGTTCGATGTTGTCTTTGAAAGCGAAAGAAAATAATCTCATTATCTGCGAGGATCTGAATTTGGCAACAAATAAAACGAAAGATTTGTCTGCTATATTGAGTAAGTTGGATTTAAATTCGGCGCTGTTCGTAGATTTTGGGAATTTTGATAATTTCAAGCAGGCATGTTCGAATTTGTACCGTATAGATGTTCTTCCGACAATCGGTTTGAACGTGTATGACGGATTGAGACATGAGAAGATAGTACTCACCAGAAGTGCTGTTGAGAATATTCAAGAACGTTTAGGATAAGATTATGATATCAGAGTACGATTGTTTAATTGTCCCTGTGATGACAGAAAAGTCGATGAATGCCGCGACCGGTACTCACGTCTTTAAGGTGAATCCAAAAGCAACAAAGCTCGATGTAAGAAGAGCTGTTGAAAAAGTGTTTAATGTAAAAGTAGCTAGTGTAAACGTTCTGAACAGAAGCGGGAAAAAGAAAACTTTTCGTGGAAAGTACGGTGAGACTAAGTCTACGAGGTTTGCTGTAGTTCGCTTAGCAGAAGGCACTATAAATTATGAGGGTGGAATCTAATGGCTTTAAAATCATATAAACCAGTTACACCTGGCACGAGAGGAATGGTCTTGGTTGATCACTCTTCTTTATGGAAAGGAAGACCATACAAAGGGTTAGTTTGCGGGAGGTCCTCGACAGGTGGACGTAACGCTCACGGTCATATCACATCTTGGCACAGAGGTGGTGGTCATAAGAAGTTGTATCGTTTCATTGACTTCGTGAGAAACAAGGTGGATGTTGAAGGAGTTGTTGAGCGTATTGAATATGATCCGAACAGGACTGCGTTCATTGCTTTGATCAGATACAAGGACGGTGAATATTCCTACATTATCGCTCCGCAGAAGCTTTCAGTCGGTGATGTTGTTGTTTCGGCAGATAAGACAGACGTAAAAGTTGGTAACTGCATGAAAATGATCAATATTCCTGTCGGTACCGTTGTTCACAACATCGAGTTCCGTCTTGGAAAGGGGGCTCAGTTTGCTAGAGCTGCCGGAACTTATGGTCAGATTGTCGGAAGAGATTCCGGAAAGGTAATTGTTAAGTTATCTTCTGGAGAAGTACGGTTGATAAACGGAGAATGTCGTGCTACTATAGGCGCAGTTTCGAATCCGGATCAGAAGAACATTGTTCTCGGTAAGGCCGGAAGAAGTCGTTGGTTGGGCTGGCGTCCATTTAACAGAGGATCTGCTATGAACCCTGTTGATCACCCGCACGGTGGTGGTGAAGGTAAGACCAAGAGCGGTAGGCAGCCTGTTACTCCGTGGGGTAAGCCGACGAAAGGTTACAAGACCAGAAGGAAGGCAAAGCCATCCGATAAGTTTATTTTGACGCGTAGAAAGAAATAGGTGAGATTGTGGCTCGTTCAGTATGGAAAGGTCCGTTCGTAGACGGATATTTGATGAAAAAAGTAAAGGCGTTGATGGAGTCAGGACGTCGTGATCCTATTAAGACGTGGTCAAGACGTTCGACATTGATACCTGATTTTGTCGGGGTGACGTTCCATGTGCACAACGGACGCAAATTTATTCCTGTGTTGGTGACCGAAGAAATGGTTGGCCATAAATTGGGAGAGTTTGCTCCAACTCGTACATTTAACGGTCATTCGGGTGATAAGGCAGCCAATAAGAAATAAGAGGAGTTATTATGGCTAAAAGGTTAAGAATCGTACCAACTTCTGCCGATGTGATTGCGAAGGACAGAATGGTATTGGCATCTCCTCGTAAGGTAAATCTTGTCGCTAAGATGATTAGGGGAATGTCTGTGTCCAAGGCTTTGGATGCATTGAAATTTTGTAAAAGAGCTGTAGCTCAGGATGTTAGGAAGACTCTTTTGTCCGCGGTAGCAAATGCCGAGGCGAATCATTCTCTTGACATCGATTTACTGACTGTAAAGGAGGCTTATGTCGGGAAAGCCGTCGTACTCAGGAGATTTATGGCTCGTGCGAAGGGTAGCGGAGCGCCTATTCGCAAGAGATTTAGTCGTTTGACAGTAGTGTTATGTGAGACTGAGGGTTAAGATGGGACAAAAAGTAAATCCGAATTCGCTTCGTTTGGGAATTATCCGCAATTGGAATTCCTGCTGGTATTCTAAGAAAGATTATGCGAAGTTGTTGCGCCAGGATTATGAGCTCAGGGAATTTTTGAGCAGTAGGCTTAGTCAGTCTGGGGTTTCCAAGATTTCCGTGGAAAGAATGGCGAAGAAGATAGTTGTCACTATTCATACAGCGAAGCCGGGAGTAGTGATTGGGAAAAAAGGAAACGGTATTGAAAAATTGCGTGCTGATTTGATTAAGGTCGTTGGATCGGACGTCGCTTTGAATATCGTAGAAATCCGTAAGCCGGAAATCGATGCTAAGTTGGTAGCAGATTCTATCGCATCTCAGATTGAGAAAAGAGTTGGATTCCGTAAAGCGGTAAAGAGAGCAATGCAGTCTACTTTAAGAGCTGGTGGCTTGGGTATTAGGGTCAATTGTTCCGGACGTTTGGGCGGAGCGGAAATCGCCAGAATGGAATGGTACAGGGAAGGTCAAGTTCCTCTTCACACCTTAAGAGCTGATATCGATTATGGCTTTGTTACCGCTCACACTACTTACGGTGCGATTGGTGTAAAAGTCTGGATCTACAGAGGTGAACAGTTTAACGTAAAGCCTATATTCTTACCGAAGCGTACGGGCGAAAGACAAGAGAGGGAATAAGAATGTTATCTCCAGCCAGAATGAAATATAGGAAGCAATTTAAAGGAAAAATTCATGGAGTTGCTTCGCGAGGTTTTACCTTAAGCTATGGATCTTATGGATTGAAAGCATTGGAGCCGGCTAGGGTTACAGCTGCCCAAATTGAGGCGGCGAGACGTACGATTACAAGATGCATGAAGCGTGTGGGTAAAGTTTGGATCAGAATTTATCCGGATGTTCCTGTTTCCAAGAAGCCGGCGGAAGTCAGAATGGGAAGCGGAAAAGGTGGTGTCGAATGTTGGGTGTGTCGAGTTCGTCCAGGAACAATTATGTTTGAGATGGACGGTGTCGATGAATCTTTGGCAAGAGAGGCGTTGTCTTTGGCTGCTGCAAAGTTGCCGATTTCCACTAAAATTATCGTTAGGGAGGCATAGATGGCGAAGAAAGAAAGTACCGCTTGCGCTGAATTGGATGCAGCGAGGTTAGAGAGAATGAGAATACGCTTTCGTCGTGTTCTCGGAGAGAGTGTTTCCGCACATGTTGTAAAAAATGCTCGTAAAAACGTGGCAAAATGTGTAAAATCATTGGAAAGCAGTGAGGGGAAAGATGCCTAGACATATTTTAGAGGGGGTTGTGACGAGTAATTCTCGTGATAAAACGGTTACTGTGGCTGTCACCAGAAGAGTGTTGCACCCGAGATACAAAAAGTATATAAATGTAATCAAGAAATATCATGCTCATGATGAAAAAAATGAGTGTAATATCGGAGATAATGTTGCGATTTGCGAATCCAGTCCTATATCTAAGACAAAGAGTTGGATTGTTGTAAAAAATAGTTCTGAAGGGAGTAACTAGATATGATACAGATGCAATCGCGGTTGAGTGTTGCGGATAACTCCGGTGCGCGTGAAATTATGTGCATCAAAGTTCTCGGCGGTGCAGGACGCAGATACGCCAGAGTCGGCGATATTATAGTGGCGTCTGTAAAAGAGGCGATTCCTCGTGGAAAGGTTAAAGAGGGAGATGTTGTTCAGGCTTTAGTAGTCAGAACGGCTTCTGCTATCCACCGTAAGGACGGAAGCGTGATTCGTTTTGATAAGAATGCTGCTGTCTTAATCAACAAACAGGGTGAGCCTATCGGAACTCGTGTTTTCGGACCGGTAACGAGGGAGTTACGTTTGAACAAGAATATGAAAAAAGACAGTGTAGCCAAAAGCATGATGAAAATTATATCTTTGGCTCCGGAGGTGCTATAAATGAATAAATGGCGTATTAAAAAGGGCGATACTGTTCAAGTTATTGCCGGTCAAGATAAGGGCGCGAAAGGCGAAGTTTTACGTGTCTTGAGGGATGAGCGGAGAGTCGTGGTTAAAGGGGTTCGTGTTTGTAAAAAGCATCAGAAGCCTTCTATGAACAATCCAGGCGGAATTATTGAGAAGGAGCAGTCCATTCACGCATCCAATGTGATGTTGGTTGATCCTTCTAATGACAAGCCGACTCGTATCGGGATGAAAATGGTTGATGGTAAGAAAGTGCGTTTCTCAAAGCGTACGGGTTCTGTAATAAACTAGACGTGAGAAGAAAATGGCTCGTTTGAGAGATTATTATAATGAAAAAGTTATCCAGCAGTTGAAAAAAACTCTGGGGTTAAAAAATGATTTAGAAGTTCCGGCGTTGTCTAAGATTGTCCTTAATATGGGAATGGGTGAAGGCGTGGCGGATAGCAAGTACGTCAAGCAAGCGGTCGATGAATTGACGATGATTGCGGGACAGAAAGCTGTTACAACTACTGCGCGTAAGTCCATCGCAGGGTTTAAACTGCGTCAGGGACAAAAGATCGGAGCGATGGTGACCCTCAGAGGGGAAAGGATGTATGAATTCCTTGATAGACTAATTAACATCGCATTGCCGAGAGTTAGAGACTTCCGTGGTTTGTCTAAGAAGTCCTTCGATGGTAATGGGAATTATTCATTCGGGATCAAGGAGCAGATAGTCTTTCCTGAAGTCGCCGTTAGCAATGTTGATAATATTCACGGGTTGGATGTTGTTATAGTTACAAGCACCAGGAACGATGCGCATGCCGCTGAGTTGTTGAAGGCTTTTAATTTTCCATTTGTTTCATAAGAGGTTGGTATGGCTCGTTTAAGTAGTATCGAATCAGCAAAGAGGATCCGCAGGATTGTGAAATCCAAAAGTGCGAAGCGTGCGGAGCTAAAGGCTATTATCATGGACAAGACAGTGTCTCCTGATAAGCGCTTTGAGGCACAGTTAAAGTTAGCCGCTATGCCGAGAACTTCATCGGCGACAAGGATAAGAAATCGCTGTATGGTTACAGGGCGTGCACGTGGTGTATACAGAAAGTTTAATATTTCTCGTATTATGTTGCGAGAGATGGTCGCCGATGGATTAATTCCAGGCGTACGTAAAGCAAGTTGGTAAGAGGAGTTTTTCTAAAATGATGACAGATCCTATTTCGGATATGCTTGCAAGGATTAAGAATGCTTGCAATCGTTATTTTGAAACAGTTGATATCCCATCATCCAAAATTAAAGCAGGAATATTGCGGGTCTTGGAAAGGGAAGGGTATATTAACGGTTTCCAGGAAGTCGCGGTAGATGGTCACAATGTCTTGAGAGTTGAGTTGAGATATTACGAAGGTCGTCCTGTGATCAATATGTTAGACAGAGTTTCTAAGCCAAGTCGGAGAATTTACTCGAAGATAAAAAAGGTTAGTTCGGTGTATAATGGATTTGGTATCTATGTTTTGTCCACATCGAAAGGTATTATGTCCGATGCTGAGGCAAAGAAAGAGAATGTCGGTGGCGAAATTTTGTGTAAGGTGTTCTAAAGATGTCTAGAATTGGAAAGCATCCCGTAGAGATTCCGGCCGGCGTTACAGTTACGGTAAACGACGGAATCGTTTCAGGAAAAGGTAAAAATGGTGAATTTGAGTTCAAGGTCGCTGAGTGTGTGAATGTAGAACTCATTGACAATAAGATCGTTTTTAAGCCGGTTGATGAGAGCAAAAATGCGAGGGCAATGTGGGGAACCTGCAGGGCTGTGGTCGCAAAGAAGATTGCTGGGTTGGTTGAAGCGTTCTCGAAGAAAGTGAACTTGGTTGGTGTCGGATATAAAGCCAGCGTTCAAGGTAAAAATTTAGTTCTGCAATTGGGCTACAGCCACGATGTGGTTTTTGAGATTCCTGCAGATTTGAAGATAGTCTGTGAAAGTCCTACGACCGTCGTTGTGTCTGGTGCTGATAGTCAAAGAGTTGGAGAGACCATTAGGAATATCCAAAAGTTCAGAGCTCCGGAGCCTTACAAAGGAAAAGGGGTTATTATTGAAGGTCAGTATGTCTATCGTAAAGAAGGGAAAAAGAAGTAATCATGGCCAGGTTTAGTAAAAATTTTAAGCGTAGGGCATCGAGGGTACGTTTTGATGTTCGTCGTAAGGCTTTCGGTAAGCCTAGACTTTCTGTTTTTAGGTCAGATCGTCATATGTATGCTCAGATTATTGATGATTCTTGCGGTAAAACTTTGTGTTCTGCTTCCACTATGGAGAAGAATTTCAGAGCTGATAAGAAGTCGAATTGCGAGGCAGCAGGGAAAGTTGGTGCTTTGATTGCATCAAAGGCAATTGAGGCTGGAATAAAAGAGGTTGTTTTTGACCGTGGTGGTTACAACTATCATGGCAGAGTGAAAGCTCTTGCTGATGGTGCGCGTAGCGGCGGATTGGTATTTTAAGGGTTAAGTTTATGAGTCGTGAAGAAGTAGCTTATATTGAGAAACTTGTAGCAATAAATCGAGTCGCTAAAGTTGTAAAGGGCGGAAAGAGGTTTTCGTTTTCAGCTCTGGTGGTCGTCGGAGATGGAAAAGGTCGTGTCGGATTTGCCATGGGTAAAGCGAGAGAAGTCGCGGATGCCGTAAAAAAGGCTTTTGAGAAGGCAAAAAAGTGTATGGTAAGAATTCCATTGAGAGAAGGACGTACTTTGCATCATGACGTATTCGGAAGATTCGGTGCGGGTAAAGTAGTTCTGCGTTCGGCGGTTTCCGGAACGGGAATCATTGCCGGAGGTGCTATGCGTGCGGTATTCGAAGCTTTGGGAATCCAAGATGTCGTCAGCAAGTGTATCGGATCAGCAAATCCGCATAACATGGTCAGAGCGACATTTGACGCCTTGAGAGCGACCGTATCTCCGAGATATATTGCCGCGAAAAGAGGTAAGAGAATTGGCGAAGTAACATCTCGTCGTACATCAGTGAAATAAGGAATAGTCATGGTAAAGGCAAAAGCGAAAGCGAGTAATTTGATAGTTACCCAGACGGGTAGCCAAATCGGATGCGTAAAGAACCAAATCGCCTGTTTGAAGGGATTAGGTTTAGGGAAAATCGGAAGAAAGTCCACCTTGAAGGATGACGCCTGCATAAGAGGTATGATCCGTAAGGTTGCTCACTTGGTGAAAGTGGAGATGGCGAATGACTAAAGTAATCAAATTAAACGGGTTAAAGGCTCGTAACGGTATTGACAGCAAAGCTCTCGGACGCGGTATCGGTTCGGGAAAGGGAAAGACTTCTACGTTTGGTCATAAGGGAGGAAAGGCCCGTTCCGGACGTGGTAAGGTTGTTTGGTTCGAAGGTGGTCAGATGCCTCTTTACAGAAGATTGCCGAAAAGAGGTTTCAATTCCAGGCAGGATAAGTCTCGTGTTAACATTATTAATCTTTGCGATTTGCAAAAGCTGTGCGAGACAAAGGTTCTTGATGCCAAGAAGGAAGTTACGGTTGATGTTTTGAAGGGCTTAGGTGCCGTTAAGTCAAACGCAGAGACTTTGAGATTGCTTGCGAAGGGTGAATTAAAGGTCGCTCTGCAGATCTCTGTAAATTATGCTTCAGATGCAGCTGTCAGAGCTGTAGAGGCAGCTGGTGGTAAAGTTCAAATAGTTTAGGTTGTAAATGATTTTTGATCAAGGTTTGAGCTTAGATACGTTTTCAAAAGCATCCGACTTGCAAAAGCGGTTGCTTTTTACGATTATGGCTCTTTTTGTATACAGAATTGGTACATATATTCCTCTTCCGGGATTGGATCCGGTGATTATCGCAGATTTAGCTAACCGCCATATCAGTGGAGGTGGGATCCTGGGCATGTTTAACATGTTTTCAGGAGGTGCATTGAGTCGTATGACGATTTTCGCATTGAACTTAATGCCTTACATTTCTTCTTCGATTATTATTCAGTTGATGACGATGGTTTCTCCTACTTTGGAAGCTCTGAAGAAGGAGGGAGAGACAGGAAGGAAGAAGATACATCAATATACAAAGTATCTGACAATTTTCGTGGCTAGTTTTCAAGCTTGGGGTATCAGTCTATTTCTGATGAACATTGAAGGGTCTCCCGTTGTTATAGGGAATATATTTCCATTGATTTCTGTACCGTGTATTGTTTGCGGAACCTTATTTCTCGTTTGGTTAGGAGAGCAAATGACTTCCCGTGGTGTAGGTAACGGATCTTCGTTATTGATTTTTGCCGGTATCGTAGCCAACATGCCGGTTAGCATCATGAATATCATTGAACAAGGGAGAGCAGGTGCATTATCTCCATTTGCCGTTGTAGTGATTTTTGCAATAGGATTTGCAGTCATTGCATTCGTGTCTTTCGTTGAGAGGGCTCAGCGTCGTGTTTCGATTAATTATCCACAACGCCAGGCGATGAGAGCTCAGGGACGTACGATGGATTCAGCAAATCATCTTCCGCTGAAGATAAATTCTGCCGGGGTTATTCCTCCGATTTTTGCCTATGCCTTATTGTCGTTGCCGCTGATGTTGGCAAGCTTTGTTGGCCAGGATAACGAGTACGTGGCATCCTTCATGAATTTCTTCAATAGGGGAGGGGCTTGGTTCTCTGTTGTGTTGGTCGTGATGATTGTATTCTTTTCATTCTTCTATACTGCCGTGGTGTTTAATCCGACAGAGACTGCTGATAACCTGAAAAAAGCAGGAGGGTTTATCCCTGGAGTTCGTCCAGGGCAGGCGACGGCGGAATATTTGGATTACATTTTGACTAGGTTGACAACTGTTGGAGCATTGTACATGTCTTTTGTATGTTTGATTCCGGATTTCATCAAGTCGCAGTTTAATGTTGATTTTTTGTTTGGCGGAACGGGAATACTGATAGTTGTCGGAGTCACCATTGATACGATTTCTCAGATTTATACTCACATTTTGTCTCATCAATATAGAGGTGTGCTGAAGAAGATTGAAAAGAGGAGAAAGTGATGAAAATTTTGATTCTCTTAGGGGCGCCTGGAGCGGGAAAGGGTACGGTGGCCCAATATCTTGCGGAAAATTATGATGTTTGTCATTTTTCCACTGGAAATTTGCTGCGAAATGAAGTAAAAAAGGAATCTGATATAGGTTTGAAGGTGAAGGATATTCTCGGATCGGGCGGATTGGTCGGAGACGACATAGTTAACGGGATTGTTGCTAAGAATATCGAAGAGGTTTTGGGTACAGGTAGCTTGGTTGTGTTGGACGGATATCCAAGGACGAAGAACCAGGCGATTGAGCTGGATGGAATGATGGCCGGATCGCTGAAGAATGAAATCAGAGTTCTTGAGTTAGATGTCGACAGCGAGGTTGTTGTGCGGAGAATTTCTCAGAGAAGAGTTTGCTCTTCTTGTGGAAAGACTTACGGACCTCAGGATAAGATAGAAGTCTGTGCTTGTGGTGGAGAACTTATAAAAAGAAAAGATGACGAAGAGTCAGTAGTCAGAGATAGGCTGAAGAAGTATGAAGCGGAAACTCGCCCGGTGTCTGACTACTACGTTGATCGATTGGTTAAAGTTTCGGGAGAAGGAAAGCCCGAAGAAGTTACGCAGAGAGTGGATGAGACTCTTGCGAAGTTTGGAATAAAAAAGAGGAGATAATTCGTGGCTCGTATAGCTGGTGTCAATTTACCTGATAAGAAACGTGTTGAGTTTGCTTTGAGGTATATATACGGTATTGGACCAAAGCGTTCCAAGGATATTTGCGAGGAGCTCAAAATTCCTGAAGAAAAAAGGGTATTTGAGCTTTCAGATGACGAAGTTTTGAAAATCCGTGAGATAATCGACAGGGATTACCAAGTTGAGGGAGATCTGAGACGTACTGTAGCGATGAGTATTAAGAGACTTATGGATCTTGGATGCTACAGGGGATTCCGTCACAGAAAAGGGCTTCCTGTACATGGGCAGAGAACACATACAAACGCTCGTACCAGAAAAGGTAAGGCTAGAGCGATTCCGGGTAAAAAGAAAGTAACGAAGTAATAAGAAGGTAACACAATTATGGCTTACAAAGGCACTCAAAGATTAAAAAGAAGAGATAGGAAGAATGTTGTATCCGGTGTTGCTCACGTTAATGCAACGTTTAACAACACGATGATCACGATCACCGATCGACAGGGAAATGCGATCGCCTGGAGTTCTTCGGGCAGTTTGGGATTCAAGGGATCTCGTAAATCCACGCCGTATGCAGCGCAGGTTGCAGCTGAGAAAGCTGCGTCCAAGGCGATTGAGCATGGTATGAAGAACATTGATGTTGAGGTAATGGGTCCGGGGTCAGGTAGAGAGTCAGCCTTGAGAACTTTCCAGACATTGGGTTTGGTTGTTGGATCCATCAGGGATGTCACACCTATCCCACACAATGGATGCAGGCCTCCAAAGCGTCGTAGAGTGTAGTAGTTAGGGGAAAGAAGTGATACGGAAACAGTGGCAAGATTTGATTAAGCCTTATAGGCTCCAAGTGGAGAGCAGAGAGGTTAGTGTCGAACAGCGGAAAGCTAGTGTGGTGGCGGAGCCGTTGGAGAGAGGTTTTGGTGTAACACTTGGAAATGCGTTGCGCCGGGTTTTGTTGTCTTCTTTGAAGGGGGCAGCGGTTACTTCCATTAAGATTGACGGAGTTGTTCATGAGTTTTCGACGGTTCCGGGAGTGACGGAAGATGTTACGGATATCATTTTAAACGTAAAGTCTCTTCCTTTGAAGTATGAGGGAGATACTCCACGGAAGATGAAGATCAGCGTTGTCGGTCCATGCGAAGTTACAGCAGGGATGTTCGATCTTGGTGCGGAAATTGAATTGTTAAATCCTGATCATCATATTTGCACAGTTGGTGATGGGGTTACTTTCAACATGGAAATGACGGTTGCAGTTGGTCGTGGGTATGTCGTTGCCAGCCAAAATAAAACCGAGAATGCTCCGGTCGGGACTTTATTCGTCGATTCGATATTCAATCCGGTGAAGAAGGTTTCTTACAAGGTCGAGGATACCCGTGTCGGACAAGTGACTGACTATGACAAGTTGATTCTTGAAGTCGAGACCAACGGATCGATTTCTCCTGAGGATGCTGTCGCTATGTCTGCGAAAATTTTGCAGGATCAGTTCCAGAAGTTTATCAATTTTGAAGATGACAATGAGGATGAGCAGGAGGACGATGAGGTCACGTTGCCATTCAATGTTAACTTGTTGAAGAGGGTGGATGATCTCGAGTTGTCAGTGCGTTCCATGAACTGTTTGAGAAATGATAACATAGTTTACATCGGGGATTTGGTTCAGAAGACTGAGAATGAAATGTTGCGTACTCCAAACTTCGGAAGGAAGTCCTTGAATGAGATCAAGGAAGTTTTGTCTCAGATGGGGTTGTATTTGGGTATGCAGGTGAGTGGCTGGCCGATTGAAAATGTCGACGAAGTCGCCAAGAAAGTGCATGATAAGTTTTAAGGGGAATTTTTATGCGTCATAGAATTAGCGGTAGAAAATTTAACAGAAGATCTTCCGAGAGAAAGGCGTTGTTCAACAGTTTAGCGAAGTCTTTGTTGAAGTATGAGCAAATTGTAACAACTCTTCCGAAGGCGAAGGATTTACGTCCTATCGTGGAGAAGATGATTACTCTCGGCAAAAATAACACGGTTGCAAGCAGGAGAAATCTTTTTGCAAAGTTGAGAGATAATAGTTTGGTTTCTAAGGTTTTCGGGCCTTTAGCTGAGCGTTATGCCAGCAGGAATGGCGGGTACATCAGGATCGTAAAATGTGGATTCCGTCAGGGAGATATGGCTCCGATGGCTGTGATCGAGTTGCTCGACCGAAATGTGTCGGCAAAGTCAACAATGTCTTCCCCAGTGGGTGAAGATTCTGCTCCTCAGGTTATTGAGTCATCGGCAGAAATAGCGTAAGCTAACATTGTTGTGTTTTTCGTAATATCCTTGCCCCCTTTCTTAGGAAGAGGGGGTTTCTTTATAATTGTCAGTCAAACTCATTTTTTTTGCGGGGGCGAGATCATTTCGGTTGAGCCATACTATTAAAATCTTAAATTTTTGTTAAAAATTACATATAAAATTCTAATAAAATTAATAAAAAATAATGTAAAAAATTTGACACATATTTTTTTTGATGATAAACTACCTTTGATTTTTTATTAACGTAGGGTTTCAATAGAAGGAGATGAAAAAATGAACAAATGCGTAAATAGTTCAGTAAAAGTAATAGCATGTTTGGCTGCATTTGGTGCTTTTCCGGTCTTTGCAGAAGGCGATGTTGCTGCTCAGACTAAAGTAAACACTGGTTGCTGCGCTGAGGCTTTGAAAGGTTTCACTGTCGGAGCTGACGTAATATACAGTCATGCTGCTGCTAAGCATGAGGAGTTGGAGACGAAAATTGCGGGAGTTGTTGGAAATGTGGATGTGGCAGGAAATGATAATAGCTATAGTTCTCTGGAACACAAGCGTGCCGGTCTTGATCCATCCGTAAATATCGGATATACACATGTTTACAAAAATTGGTATGTTGGCGTTGCAGGAGAATTTGCTTTTGGTGTTAAGTCGAAAAGAAACAGTGATTTCGGTGGAGCTAAAGTAGACACCGAAATAGGAAGAACATCCTATGGTTTGAAAGTCAAGGGCGGATATTTTGTAAATGATCTGAAGTCAGCCATTTACGGAATTGCCGGTATAAAGTGGAGAGATGTAAAGTTTAGATTTAATGTAGATGAGGATAAAGGTACCGACGCGAAGTTGAAGAGACCGCTGTATGTTATAGGAGTCGGTGTAGAGCGACCGGTTTACAAAAAGTTGTCCGTTTCAGCAGAGTACGAATACGCTTGGAGAAATTCCAAAGATACTTCTACCGTGGACTTGACAAGTGGATCAGCTTCTTTGTACGCAAAGCAGCGCTTGAATGAGCACAGCTTTAGAGTTGGTGTGAAGTACCACGTTTAATAAAACTGAAGTAAAGGAAGGTGAATTCCTTCCTTTTGATTTCAATTAATGAATTTTTGATCGTTAAAATAATAGGAGGTTTAAATGAAATTAACGACGCTGAAGGTAAGTGTACCTGTTTTGATGATGATGTTATTCCAGTCGGGACACGGTGTGTCCAATTGGTTCATGGATGCTTGCAGAGCGATGAAAAAAGGAGATATTTTCACTGTCCAGAATCTCTTGATAGAGAATAACCCTGGTTCAGTGACAATGAGTGATGCTGGAAAAGCGGACTTTGTGAATAAAAGTGAAGATTTGATTAAAGAAGCCGTAAAGGGATTTATTCCAAGGGGCTTCTATGATAGCGAAGGGTTGACAGAAGACGGAATAGCTTTCCAGACAAGTTTAATGGAAGCCATGGTAGCTCTTGCAGACGTAAGCAGTGACAGTGTGGAGAATGCTTTCAAGAATGAAGTTATTAAGAGTTTTAGCGAGTTTTTGGAAAATGGTTTCTTAGCTTGTGATGAGAATGTTTATGACGAGGTGACCAAGATAACAAATACTTGGGCGATCAGTGATGTTCCTGAAGCTACAGGAGATGACAATAATAAAGTTATTGTTGAAAGCTTGCTTGGAGATAAGGACAACCCTGCTGATGGAACCATTAGGGCTTTTATTACTGCGTACAACGCCGCTACAGGGGATGATGCGGATACAGAGAAAAGATCAGCTTTTTCTACTTTTTTAAAAGATCAAGGACTCACAGCTTTGGATTTAGATAATATATACACGGTGGTTGAGACTGCAATTTCCGTTGAAGATGGAGATGGTCAGGCAGACTTGTATGTTGAGGATACTACAAAGAGGGAAGCAGCAATATTCGAAGCTCTGTTGGATCGTGCAAGTGAAGTGCGTACCGCAGCTATTCCAGAAAAAAGCAAGGCAAACGTTCCTTGGGGATATGGTGACGATGAGGAATGGAAAGCTAACGCTAAAGAGGCTATAGACGATGTATGGAATGAAAAAGATTCGGCAGACTCGTTGGTGGAGGCCTTGTACAAAAAATCCGCAGCGACACTAGCAAAAGGATATGTTACTGACGAAGAAGATCCAGATGGTTATTCTTCCACTAATGAGTTATCTTTTTACCTAAGTTTGTTTGGTTTTTGGAATATTGACGGAGACAACGGGGGTCGAGAGAGTCAAGATTCAAAAGAACAATTCTTGTGGAAGATATTAGACAAAATAGAAGCAGATGTTGCAGCTAATGATGGTGCAGATGCTGCTGGATCTGATGAAAGGGTAGCTTGGGTTGCAGCTCACAATGATGAAGTACAGTCTATCGTGGAAAACGCAGTCTACTCCACATTCGGAACAGCATACGAGGATTGGTTGCGTTATTCGATAGCTGATGAAGAGACTGACTTGAGCCGTTGGGAGCAATGGGTCACTGAAATGATTGCAGGTGACTATACCAAGGCTTTGGATGACTCAATTCAGCTTGTTGACCCTGACAAAGCGAGTGAAATTGTTAATCTCGTTAAAAAAATTCAGAAGATTCAATAATTTTGCCAATCAATTTTAATCTTGCCCCTTCCTCGTGAAGGGGTTTTTTATTTGCAAAATCAGATAAACTCATATCCGTCATTTAATTTTAAAAGTTTTGATGTTTTTAGGGCAATCTGTAACAAAAATCCTATAAAATTATATTTTATTTAAGGGAAAACAATTTTAATTGTATTTGCTTCGTGTGCGCGAACCCTTTGTTATCGTTTGGTTTTTACAACAAAAGAGCTATTTTTGAATATTTCCACATTGACTAACACTTTTCAGGATGCTAGAGTGAGGTCGTTTCTGTGGTTTAGTGGGAGATTTTAAAATGAGTAGATGTAAAGACGCCGTGAAGGTGCTTACGGTTGTGTCTATGTTTGGTGTGATTCCTGTTTCGGCGGATAACCATTCTGCAGTGAAGAATTTGGGAGGATTTCATGTCGGAATCGATGCTGCTTACAATCATTCGAGTGCGAAGAATGATGAGACGAAAGGAGTTGCTACATTATATTATGATAACAGCCAGAGAAATGTTCCTGACGATGAGTTAGCAAAAAGTAAGCGCAGTCGTTGCCATATCGATCCATCAATCAATATTGGTTACTCTCATTTCTTTAACAATTGGTATGTCGGATTGGCGGGGGATGTTTCTTTCGGTAAGGACAACAAAAATTTCGTTATGATCGATGATATCGATGGATATGAGACGAAAACAGAAAGTGTTTCTTATGCTCTGAAGGCGAAGGGTGGATACTACTTCAGCGAGTTAAATTCGGTGGTTTACGGAATTGCTGGTGTGAAATGGAGAGAGGTTAGTTACAAGCGTTACACGGATGGAGAATTTTTTTCCAAAGCTAAATTGAAGACCCCTTCTTTCTTGTTGGGGCTGGGATTTGAGAAACCAATTTGCAAAAAGTTGTCTTTATCTGCTGAGTATGAGTACTCCTGGAGAAATTCTTCAGATGATTCTTTGTGGAAAAATGAAGATGGAGTAGTTGATTTCAATGTCAGACAAAGATTGAGAGAACATTCTTTGAAAATTGGTGTTAAATGCCATATTTAGTGTTTGATTAAAGGGAAAACATCTCCTTATCGGTGTGAATTTTATAATTATGAAAAAGAGGTTTAGAATGAGATTGAGTGTATTGAAAGTAAGTATTCCTGTTTTGATGTTGGCAGTATTTCAAACGGGAGATTGTGGGTTTTCAGGTAGGTTTGTTAGGAAAACGAAGGAGATGTCTAATATGACACCGATGCAGAAGATAGAAGCGCGGCGTAATTTTTGGGCAGAAGTTGAAGGTCAACCGGCAGAACGACCAGCTCCAGCGCCGCAGTCGGCAGTTCAGCAACCTATACAGCAACCGACTCCGCAGGTTGAAGGTGGGTCAGTAGCTCAATCAGCAGCACAACCAGCTCCAGCGCCGCAACCGGCAGTTCAGCAACCTGTACAGCAACCGACTCCGCAGGTTGAAGGTGGACCAGTAGCACAACCAGCTCCAGCACCGCAACCGATAGTGCAGCAACCTATTTTAAGTTACGTTGAGGATCTTTCTGCGAATGAATACGACAGCAGCGATGATGAAAGCAGTAAGAGTTCATCGTGGCTTGGCAACATATTCAATATAATTAGCAGGAATGTATCTAGAAGGAATTCTCCCGTTCAGTCTGAAGTAAATTCTCCTATTCAGTCTGATGATGAGGCTGAGAGTGAATTTGAAATTGATATACGACAGGGTGTAAATGGTGTCCAGAGGCCTGTATCAATGTCGATTGGAGAGAGAACTTTCGATGTTGCCGAAGAATCATTTGTGACGAATTCGGAAGAATCTTTTTGTGAAGATGCTACAAAACCGTTTACGAAAGTAGAAAAAGGCGGGGAGTACTCTGTTAATGGTAGGAAGTATAGTAATCAATGTGCCATTTGTTCACTTAGTTTGACTCCTGAAGAGGAGGAAAAGGTACCTGTTGAGATCAGAGAGAAGTTGAGTAACGCAGGTGGAGTTCAAGCAGATGATAGTGCTTTGTGGAAACGAATAGCAGAAAGTGTGCAGAAGCGAATATTCGTGTATGAATGTCAAGAGAACAGAGTTACTGCTTTCTATGAATATGGTGACTCCTACGAGGATCTTAAGAGAGTTTGCCTGGAGGATGCTCATTACCAGCAGCTTGTTGAGGAAAAATAGTTCGAACAGGCATACCTTTCGAAAATCCCCCCTCTCTCGAAGGGGGATTTTTTGTTTCCGAGTTTTACAAACGTCTTTTCATCAATGCGTTGCAAACCAGACTGCTTGTTTTTGAATTCCCGGAGGAATTTTTTTTACAAATTCTCGATATACATTCGGATCACGTTCCAGAGGTTTCTTAAAACAAGCAGACCAGAGCAGAGAATCGGCGCAGGCAGCCAATACGACAACCACTGAGAGCATCGCCAATCGGGTTTTCATTGAAAACCAATCAGGAAAAGGTTCTTTCGGAATGATTTTTGCCTCTTCGTCTCTGTTTATGTATATGATAAGAGGCTCAATAACTGCCATAAAACACAGATACGATACAAGATATCCCAAGTCCGAATGCAGAGAAAATCCTTTTCCGACAAGCCATCGCAACGATGGATAAATGATCAAGAAAATAAAGATAAATACTATGGCCCTGAACGTACGAGGTTCGATATGAAATCTTCCCAAAGTCATCGTTTTATCTGAGCGCAAAAATCCGCGACAGTCGTGGTTAAAATACGCCAGGAATTCCGCCAATATCGGGGAAAATACGATGGCAATGATGCACGTTCCAATCATGATTCCTCACTTTACAGCTATTGACCATGATAGCAAAAAATAGTTAACAAAAAGTTTACAAAATAATTTTTATTATAGACAATCGCTTATCAAAAGCACACAAAAAGTTAACGAGTAGTTAATTCAACGGTTTTTTAACTTTTTTGTGCTATTGTACCAACGGGTGGGTGCGTGGGGCTTTGCAAAATAAAAAATTAACAAATTGTTAACTTTCTCTTTTGATAGGAGAATCGTTATATTTGTAGGTATTTTGGGGGCTTACGGAAAGTCTGTTCCGCCACGGCTTAAGGGATTGCAGCGCAACAGTCGCCAAATGGTTTTTAAAATTCCTTTAAAACATCCGTATTTTTGTATTGCTTGAACAGAATATTCAGAGCAGGTTGGGAAGTATTTGCAGCTATATTTTAGGTGAGGAGAGATCGCTTTTTGATAAAATCTCAGTGTAGCAATTAGGAATTTTTGCATTTTTCGATTTTTTTATTCAGATGATCCACTGCTTTTTCAGATTGTTCGAGGAAATTGTTCCAATTTGCTGAAACGAGAGATTTTTTCGCTATGAAAACATAATCCACGCCTGCCAATCCCAGCGATGGAAGCAGTTGCTGCGCCATTGCTCGCATTCTTCGTTTGCAGCGATTGCGAACCACAGCGTTTCCGACTTTTTTCGATGCGGTAAATCCAACTCGATAATTTTCAACCTCATTAAATCCCGCCAGAGCAACAAAAAAACCCGCCCGATAACAGAGACCCGACGCTGACGCTGACAAAAAATCTCTTCTCTTGCGGATTTTAAATTTTTTTTCCAAATTAAATTACGCGGACAAACGTGCGCGACCTTTCGCTCTTCTTGCCTTCAAAATACGACCGCCGGCAAGAGTTCTCGCTCTGAAACCATGTCTGCGCTTGCGAACAATTTTACTCGGATTGTATGTAGGTTTAGCCATAATATACCTCTGCCTTCAACAAATTCTGAGTCATTCTATCATTTGCGAAGAAAAAGTCAATTGTTAGTGATGGGAAATGTTCAAGCGACAATTTAAGCGCGGGCATTAAACGAGGTTAATAATTTGTTAACCAATATGTGTCAGACTGCTGAGGTGTAAGTGTTTGTAGTATGGAGCGCGTAATGAATCGGTTTGCCAAGAAGGTATTTGACGGGGGGGGGTAAGGACCTAAAAAATCGTTGTAAATCATGTGGTTGTCTGTGTAAAATTGCAAAATCGTTTAAATCTTTAACCAAAAATATCAAGAATTGCGCAGGAACAGTGTTGATCGAGTTCGCAGTTTGCATGCCGATTTTGATCATTTTGCTATTTTATATTAATGATTTAGTGAGGATCAAAAGATATTACTCACAAACTGAATTTGTCGCGCAACAAATGGCGAATATTTTGCAGAATATTTCGCAAAGCAGAACAGATAAAAGAATAACCGCAAATGATTTAAGATATGCTGCATCGCTTGCTTATTTATCGGCTTTCCCTGGAAAAACAGAGTTTCGGACAAAAAAACTTACGAGCGATCTAGGGTATTGTCCATTAGCATTTATCTTCTGTGTAAAAGGAAATGTTGATTCAACAGCTAGCATATTATGGGGTAGAAGAGTTCACATGGCGTATATGACCGAATTTGCTCCGAATTCTGTGTCGATAGAAAATAACTTGCTTGTTAGAACTAATGTAAAAATTTTATCTAATGCATCTCCTTCCGAAATTTATCCGACATTAAAAATTAATCCAGGCGAAATAAAAATTATTATTGAATGTGCCTTGTTTTACCATCAAGCAAAAGATTACTTTTTTACAGATGGAAGAAGAACGTCAAATGTTTCTCCTTCTGAAGCTTTTGGATTAAACCTTTTTAAATTATCGCCTCCCATAGCCAGAGATGGATATGCAAATCAGAATGTGTATTTTCATTCAGCAGTAATTTTCACCCCGAAACCAGGATTGTTCGATGAAACGCCACCGCAATAAGTTTTATGAAACTTACCCCTTCACCAACATGCCGTTAATCCCGAGATGATTTTTCTCTGAAAAATCACCACCAGAACCACCAACGGGAGAGTGATCAAAACGCTGACAGTTATGATCAATTTATTTTAACGAGTTATTAACTAATTCCTGCGAGAATGCTTTCGTATAAATTTTTGTAATAAGGAGCGCAATATGAATTGGTTTGCCAAGAAGGTATTTGACGGGGGGGGGTAATGACCTAAAAAATCCTTGTAAATCATATGGTTATTTTTTCAAAATCTTTAATCTTGTAAAAATCAGAAAAATCTTAGCAGAAAAAACGAGCAAACCGTCGGATAGATGTACAGAAAACAATACTGCCTCCAGGCGCTGCCTGGTTAACAAAAAATTAAGATTTGCGGCGTATGATAGAATAAGGGGAGTAGGCTCTCGCGCAACCCATTTTGGATATTACATAATAGTGTTATTTCAAAAATTTCCTCTCCGTGTTGCTAATCGCGGAGCAATCCTTATCGAGTTCGCGATTTGCATGCCGATTTTGATTATTTTGCTGTTTTATATAAGCGATTTGGTGAAAATTAAGAGATATTACTCTCAAACGGAGTTTGTCGGACAACAGATGGCGAATATTTTTGCAAAATATTTCGCAGAAGAGAACTGATAAAAAAATAACTATCAGTGATATGAAACGTGCCGGTGCCCTTGCTTACCATAGCGTATATCCAGGACAAACTATGTTCTATGATGGTACGGGATGTGGTTATGAGCTTTCCCATAGACCATATATGATGATTTTTTATGCAAAAGGAGAATCTGGAGGTAAAGCCTCTGTAAAATGGAGTATGCGTGTTTGGAATTATAATGATAAAGCTCCTACTATGCGGTGTGATACTCTTAGTGCTGGATGGGGTTTGGTTCAATTTAAAACTAATGTAGCACCATCTGATATTTACTCCTCACTGAAAATAAATGAAGGAGAATCAAAAATTTTAATGGAGGTTTGTCTCACTTCTCAATCAAATACATTTAATACGCACAATAACATATCAAGTGTACGGCAGGCATTCGGATGTTATTTCGTAAATCCCAAAAGGATTGCATCTAATCATGAATATTTTCGTTCAGTCGTCATCTTCACTCCGAAACCAGGATTGTTCGATGAAACAGCTCCGTCATAATGTTGAAAATCGCAGCGCATCATCAAGGAAAATCCGTTAACTTTTCATTAATACTTATCCACTGAACCTGTGG
>ODAI013567099.1_pt1 | contig 47257 bp, 37 predicted proteins | sample 1539321 | NCBI WGS metagenome assembly ODAI01 (sample SAMN02144231, study PRJEB22623) | gut metagenome | biome: sheep rumen | host: Ovis aries | place: New Zealand
CACATTGAAAAATACGAGCAAGAATCAGTCATACTTTGTACTAGAGCGTTTAGTAAGTAATTGCTCAAATTTATTTTACATATAATTGCCATCTAATTGACCATTAATTTTAAATTAAGGGGACTTCTATAAATCACCCAGAAGGGGTGAAACTATTAATAACACGGTACAAGCCGAAGGCGCAGTGCCGTGATACTCAGACGTCAGTAAAATAAGATCTATACTGAAAATATACGGCATTGAAGTGCCGTTCCCAGTTAGGTCAAACTAGTAGTTGTCCGCGTGAATTTCAAAATAAGCCTTGGGATGGTTGCAGACGGGGCAGACTTCAGGGGCCTTGGTGCCTACCACAATGTGGCCGCAGTTGCGGCACTCCCAAACTTTCACCTCGCTCTTGGCAAACACCTCCTTAGCCTCTACGTTGTGCAGTAGCGCGCGGTAGCGTTCCTCATGGCGTTTCTCGATGGCAGCCACTCCGCGGAACTTCTCGGCCAATTCGGGGAAACCCTCCTTCTCGGCAGTCTCGGCAAAACCGGCATACATATCAGTCCATTCATAGTTCTCGCCGTCGGCTGCTTCGGCCAGATTGTGGGCCGTGTCGCCGATGCCGTTCAGTTCTTTGAACCACAACTTGGCATGTTCCTTCTCGTTGTCGGCGGTGGCCAGGAACAGCGCGGCTATCTGCTCAAAGCCTTCCTTTTTGGCCTTCGAGGCAAAATAGGTGTATTTGTTGCGTGCCTGACTCTCACCGGCAAAAGCCGTCAGCAGGTTCTTCTCTGTTTGGGTGCCGGCATAGGGGTTGGCTGGTGACTTCTCTTCTGCGATAGGTTCAAAGACGCCCTTATCCTTCTTGCAGCGGGGACAACGCCATGTTTCGGGCAGTTTCTCAAAAGGGGTGCCGGGAGCAATGCCCTGGGTCGGGTCGCCCTGGGCGGGGTCATACTCATACTTGCAGATGGTGCATTTGTATTTTTTCATAATATAACTGTGTTTTATTGGGTGAATATACTTTTTTATAACGAACTAACACGGAAAAAATTGTGTCTCAGCCTCAAAAAAGCTTCTTCCAATGCAAAGAATGATTCCGTCTAAAGAATAAAGAATTTTTTTTCTTGTAGGCTGCAATTTTTTGAAATGAAGGCATACTAAAGAGTGTATCTGATTTAAGGCAATCAGGTATAATAGTAATAGTGTAATAAGGTTAATTGGGGACAGCGGGATTTTTTCTCGCTGTCCTTTTTTATATATTCTGTACCCAATAGGTGAAGAAGGCCACCAGTGGTGGGCTTCGATAACGAAGTGGAGAAAGGCACCCTCCGCGGTGCCTCCATTGCCTTAGCAATGGGCTGCGGATTCGAACACCGCAGACAAACAATAAAAAAGCCCTCCATCGGAAAGAGGGCTTTCGAACCTTACAGAACCAAAACGGCATTTTGGCATTAGCATTTTGGCATTTTATAGAAGACGACATTTGCATCATTCAGGGCATCCACCATTCTTCTATTAGGCCTAAATTTCACAGATAGTGGTCCAATGTCAGCTCTGTGGAATTTTGGCTCTTCCTTTGCTTTCGGTTTGATTTCCAAACTGAATGTTCCTAAATCTGGTACAATAGTTTCGCGACCGTTGGCGGCATTGCTGAATATCACATCAGCAACTGATAGTCAACACATCGGGTGCGTCTCGGAGAGACGCGACCTCGCCTATGTGCCAATTGCGGATAATCATATCTCAGTATTTCTTTCGGCATCTTGTCCACATCCCTGTCTCATCGTAGTCCGTTTCGCCTTCGCCAGCGATATGACCAATCTGCCCGCAACAAATACTAATCTGTCACAAAACTCTAATGACCAATTGGGGTTTAACTGAACCTGTGAATAATGATAACTGACATCCCACACAGGTGGGGGATGGCAGCTGGTTGGAATTCTTTTTTTTCTTCTTTCAGTCTGTTGGGTTCCACTGACCAAACCATTTGCGCTGGTCCTCTAAGGACATGTTGAAGTAGCGTTTCTCCTTGTCAAGGGCACGGATAGCGACCATTTCGGCATTAGAGAGTGCGAAATCCAACACGTCATTGTTCTCCCTGATGTGTGCGGGGTTAGAGCTGCCTGGAATGACGGAGAATCCCTCCTGCATGTGCCAGCGGATGATTGCTTGTGCGGCACTCTTGCCATGGGCTTTGGCTATGCGTGTAATGACTGGGTCTTGAAGAATGGCTCCCTTTGAGTCGCGACCACCGAGAGGGAACCAGCATTCCAGTTGTATGCCTTCCTGTGCCAATCGTTCTTGCCAGTGACGGCGCTGGGCGTATGGGTGGCACTCGATTTGCATGATTTGAGGTGAAGAAGGCCTCCGGTGGAGGGCTTCGATAACGAAGTGGAGAAAGGCACCCTCCGCGGTGCCTCCATTGCCTTAGCAATGGGCTGCGGATTCGAACACCGCAGATAGACAATAAAAAAAGCCCTCCATCGGAAAGAGGGCTTTCGAACCTTACAGAACCAAAACGGCATTTTGGCATTAGCATTTTGGCATTTAAGAGGGAGTCAATTATGTCGTCACGTGCATCGAAGTTGCTGATTCCAATGGCCCTCACCTTGCCAAGGCCAGGACCTGCTCCATCTCTTTCCAACCACCCACATAGTCGCCCACTGGCTGGTGGAAATAGACCAGGTCAATGTATTCTATCCCCAGCCTCCCCATCATTCGGTCAATGGCTTTCAATGTTTTTTCCCAATGAGCGTTATACAAATTGCCACATAATTTGCTCAAACTGCGGTTTCTGATGATGTAATAACGCCAACAGCTAATGCTCAGTTGAGAATTGATGGTTGAGAGGGCGGGGATCGCTCAAATTTGAAAATTGGGGGCCGCGAAAACTATTAAATGAACGTAAAATAATAATGTATCGCAATGGCAAATATTGTGAGCAAGGCTCTCCAAGCCTTTATCGTAACCATTGCTAACTTCAATATTGTTACCACATCCCCTTTATTGCTCTCAGCCTCATAAAAATAAGCCCCGCTCTAGGGCGGGGCGGTGTCTCTAACTCAGTGTCAGTTGGTAGGCTCCGGTCTTGATGGCGGCGATGGTGCCGCCGTCGACCAGCAGGTCGGTGCCGGTGATAAAAGAGGCCTTGTCGCTGAGCAGGAACTCGGCAGCTGCGGCAATCTCGGCGGGGTTGCCCACTCGGTGCATGGCCGACGATTCAATCATCTTCTGGTAACCCTCGCCAGCGGCGCGGAATTCGTCGTAGGCCAGTGGCGTGACCACCACGCCCGGCGAGATAGTGTTGATTCGTGCCCCGCGGCGTCCCCAGTCCATGGCGGCTTTGCGCACACGCAGTTGGTTGGCCCGTTTGGCCACGACATAGGCCACACCCGAGTTGATAATTACATCGGGTTGCAGGCAGGGCAATGCCTCCAGCTTCTCGGCCGGGGTCGTGGTGAGTGCCAACTCCACCTCGTTGGTCATGGGCTCGGGCAGCATATAGCCCGTCTGGCTGCTGATGAGTATGCCCGAACCGTCGCGCATCATCACCTCGCCAAAGGCATCAAGGGCGTAGGCCGACCCCACAAGGTCCAACTTGATGATGTGCTGTGGATTGGCCTGGTTTGGCGATGCTCCGGCAGTGTGGATATAGTGTTTCACAGGCCCCAACTCGGCGGCGCGGCGGGCAAAGGCGCGTATGCTCTCCTGGTCGCCCCCGTCCACAATCATAGTCTCCACCGCGTAGCCAGAGAACTGCAACCGCTCGGCAGCGGCCTTGAGGCTCTTCTCGCTGATGTCGCCCAGCAGGACGATACGGTTGGCGGCCACGCGTTCGGCAATGGCCATGCCCATGCTGCCCGCTCCAAGCAGGGCAACTGCTTCTCTTTTCTCGTTGAAATTGAATTGCATAGCGTATGATGTTTAGGTGTTATTTTCCAATTGCAAAAATACCAACTATTCGCCATATAGCCGTTATCCAATTTGCCTTAAAAAGTGTCCAAATTGCGGTTATCAAATCAAAGAGGTAAGAAATTGGATCAGTAGCACTGAAAATCGTAGTAGACATTGCTAAAGTCGAGGCGGCGGAGGGCTTCGCTGTTGATGAAGAGGCGCACCGAGCCACAGTCGCCCCAGATGATGCTGAAGTTGTGGTTTCCCTCGTGGGTGCTGCCGGTCTCGATGGTGGGAATTTGTAGCAGCAGGGTGTTGTAGGGGCTCCCCACCTCGCGGGGGTCGAACTGCTCGAAGGCGGGAAATCCCAACATTTGAAAGTGATCCTCCGTCACGCCTTGGAACATGGCGCTGAAGCCCACGGCAAGGCTGTCGTCCACTTTGTCGCGAATCTCCTTGGGCAGGAGGCCTTTGACATAGTCGGCCACTTCCCGCTGCCCCAACTCTTCGCCATAGAGATTTTTGACCGCCTGTGCTGCAAGTGCATCAAATCGGTTCACTGTCTGGTTGATGCACGACTCGCCCCGATAGGCCGCAATGTGGAACTCGCCGTCAATGGGCGCATACTTCAACGTCTCGCAGCGCGGATATTGCGCCAACTGCTCGGGCGTGGCATAGCGGTTCAACTGACTGTGAAACACCACGCGGAAATTGCTCTGATTGGTGGGATTCTCATAGTCTGCACCGTAGCCGCCCTCCAAAATCTCCTCGTCGGCGGAGATGAAGAACTGCAACATGCCTGTTGGTGGAAGGAGCGCGGTGGACGGCAGTTGCTCCATGTTCAGTTGCAGCACCATGGCCATGGGTTTGCCCTTGGCATCGGTGGGGTAGGGCTGACTGCTGTCCCAGTAGGGGATGCCCCCCAGCTTGCTGTCGAACAGCCCTTGGCTGCGTCCGAGGAGCATTAGCCTCAGGCAAGACTGTGGCGAACACCGCCTGTTGATTTCTTTCTCGATGGCTTCGGACCGTTCCCTCATGGCCTCAATCAGCTTTGGCTTGGGTATGTAGGTAGAGCACCCCTGCTGCGCCAGTTTTTGTTTCAGCGTATTATGGGCCTTCTGCAACCGTAACTGGGCAATCAGAATGATTCCCTTTAGGACGGCAAACGACGCGGCCAGAAAAATAATAGAAAACCAATGCCCATAGGCAATGCCCAGTATCAAGGCCGCAACCAGCAGCACTGCCCATATCAGGTTACGAATCAAGTCGGTCCATTTTTCGGTGTCCATAGTGAAATGTTGTATTAGTGTATTAGTTCATAACATTGTGGCGTTTTTGACCAAAGGCACGGTCACTTGTCACAGCCTGGGAAAGGTTGACTTGTATCTACTTCATTCCAATAATTGTAAAAACTATCGTTTAGTCAATTTGCAAAAATACACATTTTTTTTCTGATAACGACATTTCACTTTTTTATTTAGTACTGCTTTAGTGTGTTTATTCTATCGTGCGGATGAACTTGGCGGGGTTGCCGCCGACGATGGTGTTGGGGGCAACGTCTTTGGTGACCACGGCTCCGGCGGCCACGACGGCATTTTCGCCCACGGTGACGCCCGGCAGAATGGTGGCACCGGCTCCCACCCAGGCGTTGCGGCCGATGTGGACCGGCTTGCAGATGAGCAGCTGACGGTCGTGCAGGTCGTGGTTGTTGCTGATAAGCTGCACGTTGGCGGCTATCATGGCACCGTCGTCAAGGGTGATTCCGCCGCGCGACATCATGAGGCAGTTGTTCATTATCATTACGCCATTGCCAATTTTCACTCGGTCGAAGCATACGCCCGTCAGTCCGGGCATCACCCAGCCACCCTCTCCCAGATTGTCGCCGAAGAGTTCACGCAGCAGCGCATTATACTCGTCGGTGTAGGGCATGGTGTGGTTGAGTTTGAAAAGGACTTGTGCCTGACGCACACCCTCGGCATGTTCTTCGGGCGTGGTCTTTCGGGGGTCAACTATTGTTTCTTGCATGTTGTTGATGTTTAGTGATTTGATAGTTTTATGGGAACATGTTTTCCCGATTGCAAAATTACTACTTTTCTGCGAGACGGCAGTTGTACGGATTGCGGAAGTTATTGCACAAAAGGAAGACTTTCCCGAAGGCCTAGACCGGAAGGGCACTATGAGTGCTTGATGTTGGCCACGTAGCGCGATTTGGCGTTGGCAAGTTTGGCGTTCGACAACTGCCTTTCCATCATGGCCTTGTCCCAGCCCGCTGGTGTCTCCTCCTTATGAAACCAGTGGTAGCCCCGGGCAATCCACCGCTGGCGGAACTGACTGTAGGTGAAGCCTTCGGATTCGTCGTCGAAGCCATATTCGAACCCACAGCAGGGGCATATTTCGTATGTGGGGCACCCCTCGGGCGTGAATGGCCCTTCATCCAACTGGTCGTAACCGCAAACGGGACATATCTTGTTTGGGTCCATTTATAGGCTGTGCTGCTGTTTGATTTGCATGATGTAATCGACCAGCCCTTCGGGGCAGGAGGCGAGAGGGAGGATGGTGCCCACTTGGGGCCAGCGCATGAGGTAGATGTTGGTCTTGGTACGGTAGATTTTGTGGAGTTGGGCATAGGGAATGTTGCCGTTTCCGGTCGGGGTGGTCTGCTCCAGATGGTCTTCAAAGAAGGTGAGGGTTTGCTCTGCCATCTGCGGGGCGATATAGCTACGGTAGTATTTCTTAGCCTTGCGGTCGGCACCGAGGGTAATATTCCATACGGCGATGAGCATTCCGACCAAAAGGCCTACGGCTATGGGCAGGTTGACACCTCGGATGAAATGGTCGATGGCGAATGCAAGCACGAGGAGTGTGCTTACGATGATGATGGTCATGCTCCTCTTGTTCTGGTGAATAAGGTAGCGGTTGAACCGGATGAATTCCTCTTCTGAGAGGCTGGTGTGGATTGTGTATTTAGGTTCCATTGTGGTTTTGAGAATTGAGAGCTGAGAGTTGAGAATTGAGAGTTGGGGGAGGCAGGAGGGAGAGCCGTTGTGGCTACTGCTGATTGATGATTTGGATGGCGGGGGGCTGGCTCTGAAGTCGTTCTTTTTCGCTGAATTTGCGGCCGTTGGCGGTGATGAACTGCTCCACGGCCTCGGGGTCGAGTTTGCGGTCTTTGAGGAGGTGCCACTGGGCGATGAGTCGGCCGATGGTCTCTTCTTTCATCGAGAAGGGAGAGTCTATCTCGCCCACTTGGTCGAAGCCTTTGAAGGAGAAGACCAGGTAGGCCACAGGCGTACCGTTGGGAAACTCGCGGCTTGTTCGGGTCTTGTCGGTGAAGCCCTGCTGGGTGATGGTGATGAGCATGTTGTCGTTCTCGTCGGTGATGAAGAACTGGCAGGTGGGGCTGAGCAGTTTGCAGCCTTCGCGCTCGATGTAGGCGGCTCTTTCGCCGTTAATCATCAACTCGCCATCTTTGCCGATGGTCACTTTCTGACGTTGGGCTAAGGTGGTAAAGCACAATGCCGAAAAAAGGAGTATGAAGGTAAGCTTTTTCATAGTGAGTAATATTCTTGTTTTAATAACGGTGAGGATGGTGTTTTGTTGTGCCGAAATACAATTTTATTTTATCTTCTGCGTTAAATAATAATTAGTTGTTATTAAAAACATCAATTATGAGTGCAGATAATACTTCTTTGCTTTCAGATAATTTGCAGTCGCGCACCATTGAGTGGCTTCGCTATCCATTGATGGTGCTCATCGTTATCATCCATACCGACACTGCTTTGCTGCTTTCGATGCCTGTTGGCAGCGGGTTCTCGCCGGTGCTATATGGGGTACTGCGCACCGTTATTCGCATTGCGGTGCCGATGTTTTTTTTTTTTCGGGCTACTGGTTTTTCCGACATCCGGAGGAGTTCAATTTGCAGGTCTATCGTAGCAAACTGGCCAAGCGGGTCCGTTCGCTATTAGTGCCTTATATGTTCTGGAATTTCTTTGCTTGGGCTATGGGGCTGGTGATGCTTGTGCTGCAGGGTCATGCTGACTGGCTGGCTATCTCGCTCTTCCGTCCCGACGGGTTGCTGGACATTTTTATTGGCATGGGCAGTGGTTATCAGGGCATGCCCAAGGCTTTTCAACTGTGGTTTCTGCGCGACTTGATGGTGATGTGCCTGTTGGCTCCGGTGCTTTACTTCCTATTGAGAGGGCGGCGCTGGTGGGTGTTGCCGGTCTTTGCTGTCCTCTATGTCATGCCGTGGAACGCTGATTGGCCGCTCCTTCTGATGCGCTTTCCGTCGGCATTGCTCTTTTTTAGCATTGGAGCGTGGTTTGGCATTCGCAAATTGGACATGGTGGAGGCTGTGCGGCGGGTGCCGTTGTGGCTGTGTCTGTTGCTTCCTACAATGCTTATGGCATGGCATGTATGGCTAATGATGCGGGGCAGTTCTGCCATCCCTGTTGCGGAGAAACTGTTCAGCATTGTCGCCACAGTGCCCACGCTGCGGATTGCGTCATCACTGGTGGAACGTAAAAATTTGAGACCTACAGGATGGTTGGCAGGCAGTGGTTTTCTGCTTTTTGCCATCCATCCGTTGGTGATGAACTATCTCTTGGTGGAGCCTCTAACTGGCAAATTGGCACCCACGGTAGCCCATTTCTGGATGGTGTTAGGTGCCGAGGTGGTTGTTCCGGTGGTCGTATGTGCTATCGTGCATGTCGCTGCCCGCAAGATTATGCCACGTACTGCTGTCCGTCTCACTGGCGGCAGATGAGGTCGGTTTCAGTCTGCATAAAAACAGGGCGGCGAGGAGAACGAGCGTGTAGCATACTGTGGCACAGAGCGGTAGTAGTATCGTGTACCCTATGGCGGGGTCGCCTTCGATGCTGCTGAGTAGGCGTAGGATGCATGGGTTGGAAGTCATTGCAATGGGAATGACACTCAGGAGGGCCAAGCCGTGGGCCAGTGCACGGTGGGCTTCGATGTCAATATTGTACCCCAAGTTCATCAGGGCCAGATTGAAAACCAACAGGACGGTGGCAGTGAGCAGCACTCTCCGTTTGTTCGTGGCCTTTCGGTACACCCACCATGCCCCAAGGGCTATGATGTTTTGGAAGAGGAAGAAGACGATGTAAAGAAAGAACATCATGCCATAGCTTTCATATCCCTCGCCTTGGTGGTGGCCCCAGGTGGCCAGGTCGATGGCCATGCCGATGAGGTCGAACGCCAGATAGGAGGCCACAAAGGCGGGGTAGAAAGGAATTCTCTTGTGTCTCATCACTTCTCTTCGTAGTAGGTTATTGTGCGGGTTTGGGTGTACCCGTTTCCCGTGACGGTCAGCCAGTTGCCGTAGCGGTCGTATGTATAACCCCATAGCTGGTAGGAGAGGGGCTCGTCATCGTTGGATAAGGTCTGCTCGTATTGGATGAGGCTCCCTTCGGCATTGTAGGTGTAGGTCTCTGTTCGGGTGAAGGTGAAACCTTTGCTTTGCGTGATTTTTTTGGACAGCAGCCCATGGTCGTTATATTCAATTCGGGTGATTGCATCGTCGAAAGACTGCGTGGCTATGCGGCCGTGAGCATCATATGAGTACCGTATGGTGAGGTGGCCTTCGCGCTCCTCCACTATGCGGCAGAGGCTGTCGCATTGGTATTTGACGGTGTCGGCAGTGTTCTGGTCATGGAATATCTGCCACTGGGGGCAGCCGTTGGAGTCGTAGACGTAGAGCCATGCCGTCTCAGGCATATTCTCTCCAACCACGTCTATTTTCACCAGTCTGCCCTCAGCGTAGTGAAAAAGGTAGCGGTTGCCGCCACCGTATGACCATTCTTCGTATTCGAATAGATGCCCATCTGAGTCAAATCGGAAGTATTCGGTCCATTGGGCTTCGCTCTCAAGGTTTTCACCGTAGAGGAACATTTCTTTTACTGGCCCTTGCAGTCTATTTTCGGCGGCTGTGGTGGGAATGCCAACGGCATTGGGGGTGGGCTGGGACCAAACCCCGGGGGCAAGAACCAGCAGTGCTGTGCAAATGATGAGAAAACGGGACATTTCTATGAGTTGAGAATTGAGAGTTGAGAGTTGAGAGTTTTTTAAAAGTAAAAGGTAAAAACTAAAAACTAAAAGGGTGGGCTGGGCCGTTGAGAATTGAGAGTTGAGAATTGAGGGTTGAGAGTTGAGGGTTGTTGGCTATTGGGGGCAGAAGGGGCACTTCTGGCCGATGCACTGGTTATTGATTTGGCTGCGTGTGCAGGTGACGGAGGCCCGCTCCATTTCTACACCTAGGTTCTCCTTCACGAAACGGGCGGCCGTGAGTATGGACAGGTATGAGTCGCGCTTGTAGCAACGGGGACCGCCGTTCAGGGCCACCTGCTCTAGGGCCCGTGAGGTGAGGAGGTTGCAGAGCCGCCAGGTGTCGGTTGAGAGGGGTGTGTTGTGCGTGATTACCGACATGAAAATGCCGGTGCTGATGGCCGCTCCGCAGGCCCCCATATAGCCGCAGGCCCCGCCCGGCACCTGTCGGCCGCGGCTCATCACCTCGGTCAGGGCAGCGGGGAGGTCCACCTTCATGCTGTCGGCTGGCACAGCGTTGTTGTAGGCCGTCAGCAGGGCCGCTCCCACCAGCACGTGGTGCTCGGGTCCGTGCATGTGGCAGAAGGGTTGCGACATCATCTTCTCAAGGATGGCGATGGGGTCCTTGGAGGTCTCGGCTAGGCAAAGGGCAATGATGGAGTCCATGCCGGCCATGTGGCATTCGGAGCAGACATAGTGTCCGGCAGAGCAGCGGGTTTTGCTCAGTTCCTGTTTGTGGCACAGCACACATTCCATCATGGTGTCGTTTTCTAGATATTCAAGCGGTGCGCCACAGATAATGCATTCTTCGTTGTTTGACATAGTTGTTTCGCTTTTATTATTGTCGGTGCAGGAAATGGACATGATGGCTACAGCTGCGCAAATCACGCCAAGGCACCTAAACCGAAGGATGGAGAATAAAGGGTTTGTACTCATCATTGTTAAGATATGGGTGAGGAATTACTCGGCGGTGTACATGGGGCCGGTGAAGAGAACCGTGGCACTGCCATGGTCGGTGTCGGCGTTGATGACTAGGGAGTATATGTTGCCGTAACAGCTGCATTGAAGGGTCCCAGAAGAGGCTTTTGCTTGCAGGCCATTGGGCATCGATGCCGTCATGCCTACGGCTGTGCTGTTTTCTATGATGAGAGCATCGTCAGAGATGGGAAGTGTCTTGCCTACGATGTCGGTGGTGGAACTGATGACGCATTCGACATGGGGGTTGCTGCCAATGAGGTGGTATGTGTGCCGGTCTCCTTCCAGGCATAGCATGCCTAAATGGAAGGTGAGGCTCTCTTGCCCCATCGTCAGCCTTCCCTGATTGGAGAGGGTGGTGAGGTCGTGGACCAGGCCGGTGTATTGGCAGCGGAATCCCAAACCGTTTTCTGTGGCCCCGAGGATTTGTATGGCATACAGGTCGCCCGAGCGGTGGAGGACCATCTGGCCGCGGGAGATACAAATGCCGGTAGGAGAAAGGTCGGAGATGATCATTGCCACGATGCCCTCTTGATGGGCCGTAAAGTCATCTGGGCCGACCAGATTGGCGGAGTCAAAGTCCATGAGGAGGTCGAGGTGGTTCTGGCTATAGAGGATGAGGCACCCCCCGTCACTGAGTTGGAAGACTATGTTGTTGCAGTCGTACAGGTCGGTGCGCATGGCGTAGGCTAGGTGCATCGTGTCCTGATAGTCCAGCAGGGCGTAGTTTTCAACCGCCATAGGAACGGAGTCCACAGGGTTGATATTGTCTTCTTTGTTGCAGCTGACCAGTGTCAGTGTGGCCGTCAGGGCGATGGCTAGCACCGAACTGTACAGTCGGTGGCGAAAATTGATTTGTTTCATACTTTAGGTGTGTTCTATTTATTTGTTTCCATTGTCGCGTCCCGTCGGGACGCAGTTTACTGACGTCTGAGTATCACGGCACTGCGCCTTCGGCTTGTACCGTGTTATTAATTGAAGGTAAAAGGTAAAAACTAAAAACTAAAAGGGTGGGCGGCAGCTTTTACTTTTTAGTTTTTACTTTTTAGTTTACTATTTTGTTTGTGGGCTTGCTGAAGTTGAGGCTCTCAAGCGTAAACGCGGTGATGGCGTTCTGCTCGACGACGATAGGCTCGCCTTCACCCAAACAGGCGGAGGCGCGCATCTGGTCGGTGGTGTAAAGGAAAGCCGAAAGGCTGCTGTAGGTGCCAGCGGGAATGGCGATATAGTAGTTGCCGTCCCCTTGGCTGGAGTGGGCGACGTTGAGAATGGTGTTGGAGGTGCCGCCGGACACATAGGAAAGCTGCGGGCAGAGCGGGTTGTCGGGGTTCTCCACGAGGTCATACTCGCCGTTGATAATTTGGTCCGAGAAGAGGATGACGTATGTGATTCTTTTTGCCGCAGGGCCTGTCAGTTTGAGACGGACAACTCCGCAGAGATTGTAGAAGTCCAGCTGGTTGGTGTCGGAGTGGGCATAGGCGGGTGCGCCGGTGAGGGTGCCGGAGAGGGAATTTTGTGTGGGCGGCACCGTGATGCGGGTGGGGGAGCGGAAAAGGCTGGCGGGATAGATGGCCGTGTAGGGACCGCGGCGGGTGCCTTCGGGCAGTGAGTCGTATTTGAAAAACGCCACCGTGGTATCTCTGCCGGTGGTCATGCATTGTCGGGGCATGAGGTCGCTGCCCCAAACGCATATCCGGTCGCCTGCGCTCCACAGCGGCATGAAGTCATCCAGGGTGGTTTTGGCACTGCCTTTCACATACTCGGTGGTCGTGGCCGTAAAACCTTTGCTCGCAGGTGTGTTGGGCTGAGCGGGATTCTTCTCGCACGAAACCAATAATAGTGGTGCTATAATTGTGGAAAATAGCAAGATGCGTAATTTGTTCATGGCGGTGGGATGTTTTTTTTATTTTGCAAAGATACAAAAGATGGACGGTTCGGCAAAAAAAAGTTTCGCCCAGACTTCCTCAGCCCCATCCGGTTGGCCTGCGATGATGGACACAGGTTGACGTTTTGGGGCAAGTTTTTTTGGAAGTATTGGTTTTTTTTTGTACCTTTGCTTTGTCATAATGTGATTGGAACAGGTGATAAGTTGTTGATTCTTATGGCATAATATTGTTGTTGGGGATGCCTGCCAACTGTACAAAGAACAAAATTATTGAAAGTAACATAATAAACAATTTATATGAAACCAATCAAATTTGTTTCGGCTGATGAGGCCGTGAAGGTTGTCAAAAGTGGCGACCATGTCCATTTCAGCAGTGTTTCCGCCTATCCCGTCATATTGGGTGAGGCCCTGGCCCGTCGTGGCGACAGCGGCGAACTGAAGGATGTACGCATCCACCACCTCCACACCGAAGGCGATGCCCCCTACACCCATGAGAAATACAACGGTGTCTTTTTCACCCAGTCCTTCTTCGTAGGCGCCAATGTGCGCAAGGACACCCAGTCCGGCTGGGCCGACTACATCCCCGTCTTCCTGCGCGAGACCCAGAAACTCTATCGCAGCGGCGTGCTGCCCTGCGACGTGGCCATGATTCAGGTCTCTATGGTGGACAAGCACGGTTATGTCTCGCTCGGCACCTCGGTCGATGCCACCTTGGCCGCCGTGGAGTGTGCCAAGACCGTCATTGCTGTCATGAACCCCAATGTGCCGCGTGCCTGGGGCAACGCCATCATCCCTGCTGATGCAGTGGACATCTGGGTCGAAGACGACACTCCCCTCACTCCCGCCAAACCCGCCGAACCCAATGAGGTGGACCTCAAGATTGGCGAACATGTGGCCGAATTGGTCGAGGACGGTGCCTGCCTGCAGATGGGCATAGGTGCCATCCCCAACGCTGTGCTGGCCCGTCTGGGCAACCACAAGAACCTGGGTGTGCACACCGAGATGTTCAGTGACGGCCTCCTGCCCCTCATCAAGAGCGGCGTGGTCAACGGCCTGAACAAGAAATATCGCCGTGGCCGTATCGTCAGCACCTTTCTGATGGGTACCAAAGAACTCTACGACTTCATAGACGACAACCCCGGCATCTATATGACCGACGTGAAGTACTCCAACGACCCGCAGGTCATTGGCAAGAACCCCAAAGTCTGTGCCATCAACAGTGCCTTGCAGATCGACCTCACCGGACAGGTCTGCGCCGACTCCATCGGCACCAAGTTCTACAGCGGCGTGGGTGGACAGATTGACTTTGTGGACGGTGCCAACCTCAGCGAGGGCGGCAAGGCCATCATCGCCATGCCTTCCATCACTGCCAAAGGCATCAGCAAGATTGCCCCCACCCTGACCCTCGGCGCCGGCGTGGTCACCACCCGTAACCACATCCACTACGTGGTCACCGAGAACGGAGCAGTGGACCTCTATGGCAAGAGTTTGCAAGAACGAGCCAAGTTGCTCATCAGCATTGCCCACCCCAGTGCCCAAGAGGAACTGGATAGGGCTGCATTTGAACGCTTCGGACCTCACTATACCGCTGTGAACGTCTGATAAATGTAATTTCTTTCGCATTTTTTGTGGGGTTGGCACTGCATCTGGTCAGTGCCAACCTTTTTTTTCGTCCACGTTCGTCACTGCCTTGAATGGCTGTAAGCATATGCGCGAGACGTTTCTCTGCTTTCCCTGTCTCTCACAGAATTCCACACCATTCCCCACGGCTACGCTGCGTTCCCCATGCTTCTTCCTCCTTTCAATAGCCCATCCTATTCGCTATACACTCGATATATAATATAGTGGATAACGAAGGGAAAGTGTGTATGATTTGGCGCGATAGCGAGTGAGATACAGCCGCTGCTGAGGCACGACAATACGAGCACATGTAGGGCGGTGCAAAAAAGAAAGTACCGCAGGGGGTGGGTCCTGCGGTACTTTGCTATGGTGTGGAGGCGTAGGCCTTACTTGCCGATGGTGATTTCGATGCGGCGGTTCTTAGCACGGCCTTCCTTGGTGTTGTTGGGGGCAATGGGGTTGCTCTCGCCCTTGCCGATAGCCTTCACGCGGCTGTCGGCAATGCCTTTGGAAATGAGCATCTTCTTGATGTTTTCGGCACGGCGTTTGGAGAGGGCCAGGTTGGAGGCATCGTTGCCCACGTTGTCGGTGTAGCCGGTGACGACGACATTGATTTCGGGATGCTTGTCCATGATCTCTTTCAGGTTGTCCCAGGAGTCCTCGTTGAGTTGGCCGAAGATGGGCATGTCCTTGCCTGTTTCGAAATAGGCGGTGTCGCTAAAGCCAGCCACAAAGGCAGCCTCTTCGCGAGCCTTCTGTTCGGCTTTGGCACGGGCGCGGGCCTCTGCATCGGCTTTGGCGCGAGCTTCGGCCTCAGCCTTGGCGCGTGCCTCGGCTTCGGCTTTGGCGCGAGCCAGAGCGTCGGCTTCGGCTTTGGCCTTGTCGGCCTCAGCCTTGGCTTTGTCGGCCTCTGCCTTAGCCTTGGCCAGTTCAGCTGCATGGGCGGCGGCTATGGAGTCGGCCTGGGCTTTGGCACGTGCTTCGGCTTCGGCCTTGGCGCGTGCGGCAGCCTCTTCGCGGGCTTTGAGTTCGGCAGCCAGACGGGCGGCTTCGGCAGCCTCGACGGCAGCAATGGAGTCGGCGCGGGCCTGAGCTATGGCAGCTAGGCGGGCTTCCTCTTTCTCACGCCAGTCGACGTCCTTGCCCATGCCAAAACGCAGGCCAATCTTGATGCCTACTTCCAGCGGGTTGACCTTATTGGCACGGTCGGAGGCAAAGACACCTTGGTAGTTGTAGACGCCTTGGTACTCGTTATAGTTGAAGAGTGGCACATTGACGTCGGCTGCGTTGTTGACGTTGGCGGGGGAGTAGTCGCCGTAGACACCTAAGTAAAGGCCGGCGCCCTCGGTGAGGTTGAAGACGAAGCCAAGGTCGGCCAGAATGCCCACATAGAGTTTCTTGAGGTCCAGCTTGCCCTCTTCGTTGGCGGTGTAGCCCCCGAGGAGGTGGTTCTCGATGCCCTCGCCGTAGACAACGTTGGTGCGGCTCATGTAGGCTTCGCGGCTATACTGGCCGTCGATGGTGCGGTAATTGCCCATGACGGGGAAATTGAACGAGGCTCCTAAGCCCATCTGGAAGGCGGTGCTCACGCTGAGGGGGGCACGGATAATGAGCTGTGCGGGGATGGTGACGGGCACGATATTCTGTTTTTCTTTCCAGTGATAGAAGTTGGTGGTGACCACGTCGGCGGCATAGATGGCACCGGGCAGCATGACGTTGTTTTGGGTAAAACTGTAGTCGTAGGTGGAGCGGGCATTGAGGCAGCCGGCTTGCACACCAATACCAAAGCCGATGTAGTGGTTGAACATATATTGATACTGGGTCTCAACTAGGCCGCCGAAACCAAGGCTGTGGTCGCCATCGGTGGGGGCGTACTGGAGGCTGTGGATGCCACCGCCCAGGTTGAGCTGGGTGTTGGAGATGTGGTCGGTGGACTGGGCCGAGGCGGTGGCCACGGCGGCTATCAGCAGGAGTGATGTTATTATCTTTTTCATTATCGTTCTATATTTGAAGGCTAGGCCCGTAGGGCTTCGCCCAGTTTGTTTTTTATGTTAGAGTTTGATGGTTTTGGCGGTGGCGCCGTCGACGTTGATGAGGTAGGTGCCTTGGGGCAGGGTGCTCATGTCGAGGGTGAAGGCACGGCCGGTGAAGGTGGTGCAGTGCACTTGGTTGCCATAGCTGTTGAAAACACGCAGCAGGTGGGTCTCGTTTTCAAACTGGCCTTGCAGTTTCACCAGTGCCTGATTGACAACGGGGCTGGGGTTGACGTGGACCACCTGGCTGGGGGTGGTGGCAATGTACTGGCTCTCGTTCCAGGGGCAGACAATGTTTTCGTCCTCGGTGCCGGCGTTGACCAGCACGTAGTAAGTGCCCGTCAGGCCGCCCATTTCTTGGTGGTAGGGCTTGGACTCGTTGATGAGCTCGTTGTTGTGGTACCACTTGAAAGAGTGGAAACGGTTGGGCTGGTTGTCGAGACGACCGCTGTTGTCTATGCTGAGCACATCGTCGAAGACTTGCACAAGGTACTGGTTGGAGAGGTTGACGGTGAAGGGAGCGGTGAACTCGTCAGAGAGGACGCTGGCCAGGTTGACAAAGGTGATGGAAGCCTGGTAGTGGCCGCCTTGGCAGTTGGCCGGTACGACAAAGGAGATGATGGAGTCGGCCGGGGTGCAGGGGGTCCAGTTGGTGTTTTGGAATCCTTGGGCAAGGGCATCGGCATTGAAGGTCACTTGGTAGGCTGTAGGATGGCCGGTGCGGAGCTTGTATTGCAGCCGGACGGAGTCGCCTTGGCAGAAACCGCTGACCAGGGCATTGACGGGCTGGCCGTTCACGGTGTCGAGCACGGTGGGCATGATGATGGCACCACCAGTGGTGTATACGGTGTCGGCGGGGACTTTGTAGTTTGTGGCCCGGGCACCTTGGAGGTCGTAGTGGATGGTGATGGGTTTGTCATAGCCTACCTCGGCATTGTCGTAGGTGGCAACGGTGAGCAGTTCTATGGTGTCACCTTCAATAAAATTGAGGCCGACGGCGGGCTGGATAACGTTGACGATGTTGTTGCCGTCGTATTCTTTGACAAATTTAATGATGGGCGATTCTATTTCGACATCCAGTTTGGAGATCATGCCCCAAAGTTGGTCGATAGTGTCATAGACAACGTAGTTGCTGCCTTGGGGGCCAGAGGTGAGAAAGCTGATGTTCAGCAGGGTGTTGAAACCGTTGGTTTGGTTGGAAGAGTTGGCGTAGACGTAGGTGGTATGGAAAACGGTGTCGCCGTTGAGGACGTTGCCGGAGTCAATTACGCCATGGTTAGTGACAAAGAAAGAGGTGGTGCCGTCATAAACTTTGCTGCTCTGAGCTTCAACGCCCGAGGCGTAGACAGCACGGGGATGGATGATGCCATAGAGCGTGTCAGCTATGGGGGCAATGTAGTTGTTGGCTGCGGGGCCGTTGATGGAGTACTGCATGGCCACAGGAACCTGAAGACCGGCATCGCAAGTGAGGTAGGAACAGCTGATGTTGACCGATACCGAGCCAGAGTCGGAAGCGATGAGGTTGGTCAGGTGACCCATTGAACTGAGGTTGGCTCCAATATTATGGTCGTAAATCTTGGGGGCAATTTCTACACCGAGGATGCCTAGCTGACGGGTGACGATGTCGGCATATAGTGTATCGTCTTTCACTACGTAGTTGCTGGCTTGTGGGCCGCTGAGGGTGTAGCTGATGCAAACGCGTTTGTTGGTGCCGACCACAGGGGTGTTGTAGTTGGCGGTAGCCGTGGCAATGGTGACGGTGTCGTTTCCGAGAATGCCAGTTAGGGTGCCGGGAATGACGGTGTCGATGGTGGTGCCGTCATAGACTTTGGAAGAACTCATTTGCGTACCGGAGACGGTCAGCATGGTCTGAGACCATGCCGTCGTGGCCGTCAGACACAAAAAACTGGCCAAAAGAAAGGCTCTTTTGTACCAGAGAGAATTTGATAAGTGATGTTTTTGTATCATAACTATTTGTGTTTGTTTGTTTTGTTATTCAATGCTTGTTGTTAATCTTAACTTGCAAAGTTACATTTTTTTTTAAATATAATGTCCTTTTACTTTGACCTAAAATAATAAGGCGGGTTCTGTTGTGGCAATTGTTTCAGCGCATGACTGCACGGGCAACAGAGCGACTGTAGGGGTAGGGTAAAAAAAGGAAGAGGGTGCCGCAGCAAAGGCACCCTCTTGTGGGATGATAGAAAGTGGTTGAGTTTACTTGACAATCAGCCGGCGGACGACCTGTGTGCCGTTGCCGCTGAAGACTACGTTGTAGAGGCCGGAGGCCAGTTTGCCAGTGTTGACGGTGAAGACGATGCTGCCGGCCGTGCTGAGATTGGTTGTGTGGACTAGGCGGCCCATGTTGTCGTAGATGGTCACTTGGTAGCGGCCACCGTCTCCAAGGTTGATGTTGATATTGGCCTGCTCGCTGGCGGGGTTGGGATAGAACTGGCCGAAGTTTTGCAGGGGGGTGACTTGGTCGATTCCGACAACGGGAGTGGTGCTGGTGTCGAGGGTGGTGCGGTTGGCATCGAAGACAAAGGTTATATCGCTGGCGGGGCGGGGTTCGGTGCCGAAGTCATAGTTGATGCTGTCCAGTTCCTCCTCCTGTCCGTTGTAGTAGAAACTATAGTAGCCGCCTTGGTGGGCAGTCATGGGCTTGGTGATGCACTTGCCGTTGTTGCTGTAGGCTTTGATGTAGTACTCGACGGTGACGAGGGTGTCGCGCAGGGTGGTGACGGTGTCGGTGAAATAAGTGGTGTCGTAGCTGTAGTGGTAGGTGTAGCTGTAGGTGGTGTCAAGGATTAGGTCGGCGTCGACTACGATAGAGTCGATGCTGAGGATGGCGGTGTCGATGCTGATGAGGGTGCTGTCGATGGTGGTGCGGGGCACGTAGGCGGTGTCGATGATGCGTTCGTTGATGGAGGCGGTGGGCAGCAGAGCGGAGAATTTGTTGCCGTTGGCACTGAGGGCGATGGAGTCCCAGTTGCCGCCATCGATGCGGTAGATGGCTTGTGCATTGGCAATGCCGCTGCGGTTGGTGATGATGGCACTGACGGGGATGTCGTTGCCACGCATGGCGTTGGCCGACCCGACAATGCTTTTGTGGAGGATGCGGATGGGGTTGTCGGCGGGAATCTGCTTGGTGACGCAGTGAATGGCACCGCCAGAGCCGTCAAACTCGCGCACGTCGATGGGATAGATGGTGTAGCCGGGATAGGCTGCTTTGAGCTTTTCGACGTTCTGCTGGTCCCAAGAAGCGGAAGGACGGCCGTTGACCACGGTGGAGAAGCAGGGTTGCAGGATGAGGTCGTTGACAAAGGTGTGGTTGCTGTAGGTGCGGGTATACTCGGAGTTGTACTCGCTTTGGCTGGAGAAGTTGCCGCCGTTGTCCTTGCTGGGGAAGGGAATGGAGGTGCTGTAGTAGGGGCGGTCGAAGATGCTGGTGTAGGAGCAGAGGGAGTCCATGTTGCGGGAGCCGGTGCGGTAGTCGGACCAGGAGCTGTAGCTCTGGGGCATCACAGAGAAGACAAAACCGTTCTCCTCCACCATGTCGGCGTAGAGGTCGATGTGGCCTGTGCCGCCATCGTATCGGTAGGCGGGCAGAATGTGGGTTTCACGTTGGCCAATCAGACTGGCCAGAGCATGTCTGGTTTGTGTGCTGGTCAGGCGGGGTTTGGTAGAGTAGTGGAGGCTGGAGATGTTGTGTCCGTCCCAGGTGAGTTGGCCGTAGCTGTCGTTGTTGTTGGAGTAGATGGCATCGCTGCTGAGGAGGAAACCGGCACCGTCCACGAGGCAGTTGCCACCTTCCCACTCGATGGTGTTGATATAGTTGGGTATGTTCATCTGGCGGTAGATGAGCGAGGGCAGCGAGTCGTCGAGGGCGCGGCCGGGATAGTACTCAAAATCCATCATGGCCAGGCTGTCTTGGTCGCCATAGTAAAAGCAGATGGGGCCGCAGTCGCGATACCAGAAAGAGTTGCCAGGACCAACAATGAAGCGCATGTTGTCGTGGCGCAGACCGAGACGGGCAAGCGTGCGGATTACTTTGGCCGAGTCTTCAGCCTGCTCAACGTGCACCCAAGCCTGGGCATGGCCTTGCTGGATGCCGTCCATCAGATAGAAAAAGACACGTCCAAATTCGCTAGATGTGTCCATTATGGAGCGGTAGGGTCCAAATACATCAATGCTCTCCCATCCACGGGTAAAGTTATACTTATAGTATTCGGCAACGCCGGTAACCTGCGGGTCGGCCATAAAGCTGCCGGGGCCTAGGTTGGTGTCGGGCTCGTAGGAGTAGTAGGGGGTGACTACGATGGCCTTGACCTCCTCCCACTCACCGGGGAACCAGACGCGGTCTTCGGGCAGTGCTTTAGTGTTGGTGGTTTTTGGGGCAAGAGCTTCTCCCAAGGGGATGTTGGATTTGGCGGCCCGCTGTGAGATGTCGCGCATCTGTTTTGTCTGACGCCATTCTTTCAGCATTGGGCTGTCGTGGTTGACATGTTGGGCCATGGCACCGAAGGCCATGATGAGTGCCGTAAGGCTAAGAATGATTTTCTTCATTGATGGGTTAGTAATATATTGCTGTTGTTAAAAAAGTTGATATGAGGCATGTTGCAGCCATCATATCAACTTATTGTCTTGCATAAAATGTCAGTAAAAAAAGAATGATTATTTTTTCCTCAGATTGAGAATTTCTCTAGCCTCGTCGCTGTTGGCCACTTCGCGGCCCAGCAGTTTGGCCATGCGGACTACTTTGTCGACCAGTTCGCCGTTGCTCTTGGCCAGCACACCGCGCTCCAAGTAGAGGTTGTCTTCGAAACCCACACGAACATTGCCGCCCATGACGATGGCGGGAGCAGCCAGTGTGAAAGCATGTCGGCCAATGCCGGTGGCCGTCCAGGTGCTGCCAGCAGGGATGTTCTTTACCAGCCAGCAGAGGTTGTCGACGGTGGCGGGAGTGCAGCCGGGAACGCCCAGGACGAAGTTGAACTGCATGGGGTCGCCGGGGGCTTCGCCCTTGCGAGCCATGCGTATGATGGTGTCGAGGTGACCCATTTCGAAGCACTCGTATTCGGGTTTGATGCCACGCTCCATCATACGCTTGCCAAAGGCGCGCATGGTGGGGAGGGTGTTATCAAATATCTCGTCGCCAAAATTGCAAGTGCCGCAGTCGAGGGTGGCCATCTCGGGCAGAGGGGTAGTGTCGGTGCTTTGCAGGCGCTCGTCGGGGGTCATGCCTACGGCACCACCGGTGGAAGGAATGAGAATGACGTTGGGGCATTCTTTCAGAATGGCCTCTTCACACTCTTGGAAACGGTCGCGGCTCTGGGTGGGGGTGCCGTCGTCGTAACGGACGTGAAGGTGCACGATGGCAGCACCGGCATCGACGGCCGATTTGGCCTCGCGGACTATTTCTTCAACAGTATAAGGGACAGCAGGATTCTGCTCTTTGGTAACTTCTGCGCCACAAATGGCGGCAGTGATAATCAGTTTATCCATGGTATTGTTGTAATTAAATTATTATAGTCGTTATTTTAAAAATGCAAAGATACAAAAAAAAAATGTATCTTTGCAAAAATTTTGTCTGATGCTCATTCTAGGAATAGACCCCGGAACCCAAATATTAGGGTATAGCTTGCTGGACACTTCCTCCACCCAGCCCCAGTTGGTGGTGATGGATGTGCTCTATCTGCGTAAGATTTCGGATTTCCACCTGCGCATTCATAAGATTTTTGAGACAACTCAGCGTATTATCGACTCCTATCATCCTGACCATCTGGCCATAGAGGCACCTTTTGCAGGTAAGAATGTGCAGTCGATGCTGAAGTTGGGCAAGGCGCAGGGGGTGGCCATTGGTGCCGCCATGAGCCGTGACCTTTCCTATACGGAGTATGAACCCGCTGTCATCAAACAGCGCGTGACAGGCAACGGCACCGCGGCCAAAGAGCAGGTGGCCATGATGCTGCAGAGTATCTTCCAATTCGATAGTCTGCCGCACTATCTGGATGCATCGGACGCGCTGGCTGTGGCCTATACCTGTCATTTGGAACAGACCGACCCCTTGGGTGAACTGAGGCAGCAGCTGAAACCCAAACGTGCCACAAAGAGCAGGAAGGCTCAATGGGGCGACTTTGTAAAGCAGAATCCAGACTTAGTCCGGCGGGACTGAAGTCGCATTTTTGAATAGTTATTATTAACCAATCAGAAATCATTTTTTTATGGCAACAACAAAACAAACTACATTCTCATCCAACCTTGGCGTCATCATGGCCGCAGTGGGCTCCGCCGTCGGATTGGGCAATATTTGGCGTTTCCCTTACACCTGTGGCAAATACGGTGGAGGTGCTTTCCTGATAGTTTATCTCTGCTTTGTGTTTTTACTTGGAGCCACGTTGATGATGTCTGAGTTCGTCATTGGCCGCCGTACCCAGCATACCCCAGTCAAGGCTTTCCAATCGCTCCACCCGAAGAGGGCTTGGGGAGCGGTCGGTCTTTTGGGGTTGATAACCAGTTTCTTCATTCTTTCTCAATATCTGGTGCTCTCGGGCTGGACCACCAACTATGTTTGGGATGCAATCACCGGCACGTTGGCCTCGCTGGGTACGGATGCAGGTAACATCTCTAATTATTTCGCTGCGTTCTCCACTAGTGGGTCACGCCCAGTCATCACACTCATTGTTTTCTCCATCATATGTTTGGTGATAATCTTGTGCGGAGTGCAGAAAGGTATTGAGAACGTGAGCAAAGTGTTGATGCCCTTTTTGGTGCTGCTGGTTCTGGTGCTTTGTGTCCGTAGCCTCACCCTGCCGGGGGCAGGCAAAGGTCTGGAATATCTTTTTTCGCCCGATTTCTCCAAACTCACCGGCGAAGGGGTGCTGGCGGCTTTAGGTCAAGCCCTTTTCTCGCTGAGCGTAGGCATGGGCGTGATGATTGTCTACGGCTCCTACATGCCGCTGAACGACAATATCTTCAAGACTGCCATGTGGATTACCGCCTGTGACACACTCATCGCCGTTTTGGCAGGTGTGGCCATCTTCCCCGCTGTTTTCAGCTGTGGCTTTGACCCTGCCGGTGGCCCGGGATTGGTTTTCTGTGTGCTGCCAAATGTATTCAACACCATGGGCGGTGCGGGTGTAATCTTTTCCACTCTTTTCTTCTTGCTGCTGGTTGTGGCAGCCATGACCAGTGCCATATCTCTTCTGGAGGCCCTTACGGCCGCCCTTCACGAGCATACATCCATGGGTCGAACCTTCAGTGCCGTCCTCTTCTTCCTCCTCTCTACAGCCTTAGGAGTACTCTTTGCCATGTCGGTAGGACCACTTTCCCACATTACTGTCGGCCATGCCCATCTTACGCTGTTTGACTTCGTGGACCGTCTCAACAGTATCTATCTGCCTCCTATTTGCTCTCTCTTGACCATCATTTTCTTTGGCTGGTTTATGACGGAAAAAGATGTCAAGGACGAATTGTCCAATCATGGTACAGTCAAGATTGGCTATTACCGCCTTTTCCGTCTCCTCTCACGATATGTCGCTCCATTGGCTCTGCTCCTAGTCCTCATTACTGGTATTTTTTGACAAAAGAATAAAACCGTGCGCAAACTCTTCATTATCTTTGCCCTCTTTGCTCTTGTCGGCTGTCAGCAGCATAGCCGCAATAGACTTTATTCGCCCTCGCAGGTCGACTTTCAGGTCTCTTATAACAGCCTTTTCCGAGGACAACTTTATCCTTCGCTCCTTTTAGGTGAAGCCGGCTTGAGCAATCCCGACTTTGTCATGGGCGATACCAATGCGCTCTTTGCCATCTCTGTCACGGCACCCGTGAGTGGTGCCGTCCTGCGGGTGGCGGTTGACTCCACCAATCTCAATTATGTCACCATCTTCCAGGAGGTGCTGCCGGTCAAAGATGTCAGATATACATTCTATCCCACGATTAAGTGGAAGTATGACAAGCTCTATCGCACCCGTCAGCAAGGCAAGGCCGACCTCACCTTCACTTGCTTTATCAACGATGAGGAGGTGGATCTCAAAAATGTCCGCCTCAATTATCGCTCAGCCAACGAGTGCCTCCTCAGTGTGCGAGACGATAATGGGCAGAACCACGATTTCCGTTGGATGTTTGCTGCCTATGTCAATGAGGAGCACCCATACATCGACAGCATACTTAATGCCATCATGCGCCAGGGGGTCATTTCTGTTATTACAGGCTACCAAAAGAATGCTGCAACTGTTGTCTCGCAGGTCGAGGCTATCTGGTATTATGCCCTCGAACACGGCATCACCTACTCCTCCATATCTTGCACTTCCAATTCTTCTACTAATTCAAATGTGCAGCATATCCGTTTCTTCGACGAGGTCTATAACTCCCGTCAGGCCAATTGTATCGATGCCTGTGTCTTCTTTGCCTCCATCATGCGCAAGATTGGGCTCAAGCCTGTCATTTTTGTCGAACCGTGCCATGCCTACTTGGGTTACTACACCGACAAGAATCGTAAGCACCTGAAACTGCTCGAAACCACCATCACCTCATGGGTCGATTTCCCCGCCCTCACCAGGAATTACGAAGAGACTCTTGCTGCCAATCCCAACGCCACAGGCCAGAACCGTATCTCCCCTGCCATGAATGCTAAATATAGCCGCTACCTTTCAGCCGACCAGAAAAAGAAATGGGAGCAAGGCAGTATGTCTTTAGAAGAGTTGAAACGCGCCGTGGCTCACCACCTTTTCGAGAAAGCCACCGAATACAACCAAGACAACTACAAGAACAACAAAAAACCCTTCGTCCCCCCCGCCGATATGCAATATCAACAACTCGACATAGAAAACCTGCGCAAGATAGTCCAGCCTATTAACGGATAGATGGTGCCGTATTACTTCTTTTCTCGTTTCACACCCAGCAACCAATAGGCAAGGAAAGGACTTGTGCGTATTATATTGCTGATGATGAGGGTGAATTGGATTATTAGTAACGATATGAGTATCACTGTGGTGGTTTCTAATATGAATAGGTGGTTCTCGGTAAAGAAAGTGCCTAAAGAAGGAATTACAGGAATTAAGAACCAATGTATTAGATATATGTCAAGTGTTCTGCGGCCAATGTACTGAAGACCGGAACCAATTTTTGTTTCTGAAGAAAAGAATTTTGAGTAATGTCTGAAAACATTTAATGTAGTCAGGATTCCCAGATATGAAATTGCTTCAATGAGAATTTTAGTAGTGCCTGTATGAATATATGAACTTTGGACATCTTCTTGAGATAAATATAGAATGTAGACGCCTGCTAATAGAATGATAATTGCGCCTCTTATCAAAGAGCTATCTAGTATTTTGAACAATTTCTTTCTGTAGCATGAGACTATGTTCCCGAAGACAAAGAATTGTAAATACAATAATAGATTATATAACCCCAACCAATTGGCTATCTGAATATGTTGGTAATGTGTTACACTACGAAATGCTAAAAGATAAGCCCCAATTGATATACCGACAAGGACGAATTGGCGTATTTTCAAATTCTTCTTTCTTAACAAAAAGGAAACCGTGTAATAAATAATGAACATTAAGAGTAGTGCTTCAGTAAACCAATAGCCCAATTTTTCGCTTTGATTAAAGAATATTAAGATGGATTGAAGTGGGGTAGTGTTTGTGTCATTTGCATGAACAGTCATCGAATAGAGAAGTCCAAAGAAAAGCATTGGAACTATTTGTACTCTAAGTTTCTTTATTAGTTTCGTTTTAAAATTGTTTAAATTCCATAACTCATTGTTTTTATAAGCAACAAAACCACTGATGAAAAAGAACAAAGGCATACGAAATGTTCTAAAAAAACCATTCAGTCCGTGAGCTGGAGAATCTATGAACAAACCGCAAACTTCTAGATGATAATAGACTACGAATAGCATTGTAAAACCTCGTAGGGCATCAATCCATTCAATTCTTTTTGTACTTATAGTTGTGCTCATTTCTAATATTAATAAATACCCAGACAGTTTTTGTTTGTAGAGTTGGCTGTCTGGGTATAAAAAGCAGTTACTATTCTTTGAATATCTTTCTCAAAGTCTTCTTATAGATTCCTGCCGCAGCAGTTTTTGTATTTCTTGCCGCTTCCGCAGGGGCAGGGCTCGTTGGGGCCGACTTTCTTCTCAACGTGGACGGGCTGCGGTTTGGGACGCTCACCGGTTTGCTGGCGGGCGGCTTGGTCCATGGCACGTTGCGTATCGGTGGCACCGTCGCTGCTGCGGCTCTCGCGCATATTGCGGTTGTCGTTGCGGGGCTGACGGGCTTCGCGCATATCGGTCTCTTCTCTCACGGGCAGGCTGGCACGGATAAGGAATGACGAAATCTCGCGGTTGATTTCGAGCAGCATCTTTTCAAAGAGGTTGAAGCTCTCAAATTTGTAAATCAGCAACGGGTCTTTCTGCTCATAGGAGGCGTTCTGAACGCTGGTGCGCAGTTCGTCCAGTTCGCGCAGGTGGTCTTTCCACAGGTCGTCAATGATGGCCAGGGTGATGCTCTTCTCGATGCTCAACTGCACCTCGCGTCCCTTGTTCTCATAGGACTTCTGCACAGGAGTAACCACATTCAGGGTCTTCTTGCCGTCGGTGATGGGGAAGGCCACGTTGACATAGCGAGTGTTGTCGTGGATGCGGACAATAAAGGGATAGGCTAGGTCGCAAATCTTCTGCATACGCTCCTTATAGGTGTTGTACACCATCTCGTATATCATCTGCACGGCATCGTCGTGGCGGGCGTTGAAGAGCTGTTTCTCTGTGAAGGGAATCTCTAGGGCAAAGACACGGATCATCTCGGTCTTGAAGCCTTCGAAATCGTGGTTGTTGTAGGCATCGTCGAAGATGAGGTTGCAAGTGTCATAGAACATATTGCTGATGTCGATGCTCAGGCGGTCGCCATAAAGGGCGTTGCGGCGTTTGTTGTAAATGACGGTACGCTGGTTGTTCATCACATCGTCATACTCCAACAAGTGCTTACGCATACCAAAGTTGTTCTCCTCCACCTTCTTCTGGGCCTTCTCAATCTGTTTTGTAATCATGGGGTGCTGGATGACCTCGCCTTCCTGCAGGCCCATGCGGTCCATGATGCTGGCTATACGGTCAGAGCCGAAGATACGCATCAGGTCGTCTTCTAGCGAAACATAGAACTGGCTGCTTCCCGGGTCGCCCTGACGGCCGGCACGACCACGCAGCTGGCGGTCCACACGGCGCGACTCGTGGCGCTCGGTGCCAATGATGGCCAGGCCGCCGGCCTCACGTACGCCGCCCCGCAGCTTGATGTCGGTACCACGACCGGCCATGTTGGTGGCGATGGTCACGTGGCCGGGCTCACCCGCATGGGCCACAATCTCGGCCTCCTTCTGGTGCAGTTTGGCGTTCAGCACACTGTGTTCGATGTGTTTCATCTTCAGCATCTTGCTCAGCAGTTCCGAGGTTTCCACGTTGGTGGTGCCTACCAGAACGGGGCGTCCGATGCTGATGAGGTGCTCCACCTCGTCAATGACGGCTTTATATTTTTCGCGCTTGGTCTTGTAAATCTTGTCGTCCATGTCTATACGGGCAATGGGGCGGTTGGTGGGGATGACCACCACATCCAATTTGTAGATGTTCCAGAACTCACCTGCTTCAGTCTCTGCCGTACCGGTCATACCGGCCAGCTTCTTGTACATGCGGAAATAGTTCTGCAACGTAATGGTGGCGTAGGTCTGTGTGGCAGCCTCCACCTTGGCGTTCTCCTTGGCCTCGACAGCTTGGTGCAGGCCGTCGCTCCAGCGGCGTCCTTCCATGATACGTCCTGTCTGCTCGTCGACAATCTTCACCTGTCGGTTTTCGTCCACGATGTAGTCGACATCTTTCTCAAACAAGGTGTAGGCTTTCAGCAGCTGGTCCACGGTGTGCACGCGGTCGCTCTGGATGGCGTAGTCGTTGAAGATTTTTTCTTTCTTCTGGGCTTTCTCCTCGGGGCTGAGGTCGCTCTGTTCCAGGTCGGCAATCATGGCGCCGATGTCGGGCAGTTGGTAGAAGTTGCGGTCCTCGCCCAGGCTGGTGAGGTAGTCCATACCCTTCTCGGTCAACTCCACTTGTCGGTTCTTCTCGTCGATGACAAAATAGAGGTCGTCGTCAATGAAGTGCATGTTTTTGTTCTGTTCCTGCATGTAGAAATTCTCTGTGCGTTGCAGGATGGCCTTGATGCCGGTTTCGGAGAGGAACTTGATGAGGGCCTTGTTCTTGGGCAAGCCACGATAGGCACGCAGCAGCAACTTGGCACACTCTTCTTCGGGTTTGGGGTCGGGATTTTGGGCTAGACCGGCCTTGGCGTCCGCCAAGACTTTGGTAATCATCACGCGTTGGGCGTTGTAGAGCTTTTCGATAACTGGTTTGAAACGGTCAAACTCCTGGTCCTCGTCGTCCTTGCCGGTGGGGCCGCTGATGATAAGAGGAGTACGGGCATCGTCAATAAGCACGGAGTCCACCTCGTCGACGATGGCGTAGTTGTGGCCGCGCTGGACCAGCTCTTCGGGGTTGCGGCTCATGTTGTCGCGCAGGTAGTCGAAGCCAAACTCGTTGTTGGTGCCGAAGGTGATGTCGGCGCGGTAGGCAGCCTTACGCTCGTCGCTGTGGGGTTCGTGTTTGTCGATGCAGTCCACCGTCAGACCGTGAAATTCATACAGCATGCCCATCCATTCCGAGTCACGCTTGGCCAGGTAGTCGTTCACCGTCACCACGTGCACCCCCTTGCCGGGCAGGGCATTGAGGTAGACGGGCAGGGTGGCCACCAAAGTCTTACCCTCGCCCGTGGCCATCTCGGCAATCTTGCCGCTGTGCAGGACGATGCCGCCGATAAGCTGCACGTCGTAGTGCACCATGTCCCACGTAATCATGTTTCCGCCGGCCATCCAGCTGTTCTTGTAGATGGCCTTGTCGCCCTCGATGTTCACGTTGTCGCGTTTCACGGCCAGCTCGCGGTCGTGGTCGGTGGCGGTCACCACCACCTCCTCGTTCTCGGCAAAGCGGCGGGCGGTCTCTTTCACCACACTGAATGCCTCGGGCAGGATGTCGTTCAGTATTTTCTGCGTCTTGTCGTAGGAGTCCTTCTCCAGCTTGTCTATGCGCTTGTAGATTTCCTCTTTCTCGTTGACGGGCATGTCATACTCATTCTCGATGCGCTCGCGCAGAGAGGCCAGTTCGTTCTCCTCGGCTGCTACTTCTTTGTTGATTCTCGCTTTGAATTCAAGGGTTTTGGCCCTCAGCTCGTCGTTGCTGAGTTTCTGTATTTCGGGATACACCTTCAAGGTGGCGTCCAGCATGGGTTTCACCTCTTTCAGGTCTCGATCAGATTTGGTGCCAAATAGTTTGGACAGAAAATTAGCCATTTATTATATCTCTATTTTATTATTATTTCTTTATATTACAAAACGTTGGACGTAGCCACCGCCTTTTCACAAAGGTTACAAAGATACGAATTTTTTTTTATTTTCATATCTTTCTTTACTTGCCAAGCTCAAAAAAGCACTCGGCTGCTTACGCCAACCAACAAAAACTGTGCCGCTTTTCAAAAAAAAACTTCCCATTTCGGTCTTTCTTTGTATCTTTGCAGCCGCAATTATACATCACCGTTATGACTATAGGACTGTGTATGGGGCAGTTCTGCCCGCTCCATCAGGGACATCTCGACCTCATTCTTCGTGCCAAGAAAGAGAACGACCTCTGCCTCGTGGCGGTGCTCGACGGCGAGTGCCCCGACCCTCGTTTCCCCCTCTCGCGCCGCACCCAGCTGGTGCGTGAGTTTTTCCTGAACGACCGTCACGTTCAGGTGATTGGCATCCCGTCCCTTTCCTTGCCTTCCGGCCATAGCCCCGAGGCCAGTCGCTGGAGAGAAATCTTGGCTTCCATACGCCGAGAGGCTGACATCATGACAGCCCCCATCACTATCTACACCGCCAACCCTGCCCAGGTCGACCCTCTTGTCCAAATAGGCGAGCGGCCATTGCTGGTCCCGAAAGAACAGCCCCTGCAGAGTGCCGAAATCCTCCGCAACCCCTTGCGCCATTGGCAAAAGATTGCCACCACCTTCCATCCCTATCTCACTTGCAACCTCCTGGTGGTTGGCACAGCCTCAGAGGGAAAGACCTCGTTGGTGAACGATGTTGCCCGCTATTTCAACCTACCCACTGCGGTGGAGTGGGGAAGGGTCTACATGGAACAGCATGGGCTGCGTGACCCGGAACTGACGGTGGATGACTTCGTTGAGTTTCTCGTGGGCCAGATGCGCCTCTGCCAGCAGGCCATCCGTCAGGCCTCGCAGGGCATCATGATCTCCGACACCGACAACCTCATCACCCTCATGTATGCCAAAGCCTATGCCGAGGACGAGCACATGCTCCTCAGCATGAAGGACTACGACGAGGTGCTCTATCCCTTGGCCCGTTCGCTCAGCGGTCAGATTCAGTGGCACCGTATCTTTCTCATGCAGCCCGGTGGCACATATGTCGACGACGGCCTCCGCTACATGGGACAGTCCTCTATGGATCAACGTCTTGCCAACCATCACAAACTGCTGGCCCTCCTCCACGAGTTTGGTCTTGACGACCGCGTGGAGCTCCTTCAGGGCGGCAACTATCTCCAAAACTTCCTAACCCTCAAAAACTACATCCGTGACCTCCTTCACCAATAGACTCAAAAACGAACTGATGGGCGACGGCTGGTTCGGCCTCCTTTTCATCACCCTAGGCCTCCTCACCCAGCTGGCCTCCTTCATCTGGGCACCGGACACCACCCTCAGCCCCGTCGATGCCGTCATCTCGCTTGTCTGCGGCATGTTCGGCATCGTGGGCGTAGTGCTTTACAGCCAAAAGAAGCTCTCCGGCTACATCTTCTCCTTCGTCCAGCTTTTCCTCTATGTCTATCTGGCCGCCAAACAGCACCTTTGGGGCCAGATTGCCCAAAATAACTTCTACTTCGTTACCATGATAGGGGGCATGTATATCTGGGTGAAGCACTACCGCTCTTCCGACACCGACTCCGAGGTGGACACCCTGCAGCTCTCGCGCAAGTGGTTCGGCGGCATCCTTGCAGCCACGGTGGTCCTGATAGGCGTGCTCTACTACGTCCTGCGCCTCACCAACGACCCGCAGCCCTTCATCGATGCCTTCACCACCGTGCCCGCCTTCGTGGCACAAATACTGTTGATGCTCCGCTACCGCGAGAACTGGGTCTTCTGGGCCATTCTCAATGTGGCCTCCGTGGTCCTTTGGGCTCGCGCCGAAAACTGGTGCCTGATGATCCAGTACATCTTCTGGACCATCAACTGCGCCTATGGCTACCACCTTTGGCGCACCACCCAGGGCAGCTCCACAGGCAACCAGGCCGCTAAAAAATAGCCTACAGCAGTTGTTCGCTCCGCTGTTCGTCCCGGCCCCGCCCCGCTTGGCCCTGTTCGTTCTTCTTGATAATCACCCTGCTGTTAGTTGTTTCGTGGCAATTTCAATCCTTCGTCCCAATCTCTGTCGTATCCCCGTCGCTTCCCATCCGTTTTCCCCCCATTATACCATCGCTTACAAAGCGGATGAGTAGCAGCTGAGTATTGCTGGTTTGACGCTTGGATAGTTGAATTATAATGACATGACCCTGCTAAACCCAAATGGGTCATAAACAGACCTAAAAAAGTGAAATAGGTTGAAATGTCGGCCTAATGACCGATTTTGGTTAAAGAAAGGCGGTCCACTTGGGGTGAGTGAGCTGCATGGGTTGCAACAGAGCCAAAGGATGGCTGATGGTCTTTATGACCCCACTAGATGCCTTGGGGGTAGTGAACCACGTAGCTCTCGCCGTCGGTGGCAACTAGGGTGTTGGGGAAGATTTCCTGTGCCTCGGCCAACAGCTTGTCCGGGTCTTTGTAGCGGGCGCTGATATGGGTGAGGAGCAACTGCCCCGCCTCGGCTTTGAAGGCCAGGGTGGCCGCTTGTGTAGAGGTGCAGTGCAGTTTCTCGGCTGCCACGCTGGCAAAGGAATTGTCGAAGGTGCTCTCAAGGCAGAGCAGGTCCACTTTGTGGATGAAGGGTAGGAAGCTCTCGGTGTAGCCCGTGTCGGTGCAATAGGCGTAGCGACGGGCGGGGTTGGAGCCGCGGGGCACCTCTTCTATCAGGTAGCCGTAGGTGGGCACCGAGTGGAGCAGCGGAAAGGCCGAGACACGGCAGAGGTAGTTCTCGAACACGGTCTGGCAGCCTTCGGCGTGGCTGAGTTCGTGGTAGTTCACTTCGAAGTTGAGGCGGCTTCCGGCGGCCTCCATAAAGGTGTTCATGGCATGGGCTATGCCCTGGGGAGCGAAGATGCTGACCGGGTTGGTGCGGCCACAGAGGTGCATGGTGCTCAGCAGGCCCGGGAGTCCAAAGAAGTGGTCGCCGTGCAGATGGGTGAGGAAGATGGTGCCGGCAGACTGCAGCTTCTGGTGACAGATGCGCATTTGGGTCTGTGTGTTCTCTCCGCAGTCCAGCAGGATGCGGAAACCGTTGATGTTGACCACTTGCCCGCTGCAGTGGCGGGCCATGGTGGGCAGGGCTGCTCCGGAGCCTAGTATAGTGGTGTAGAAGTTCACTTAGTTGGCGTAATAAATGATGGCGCCGCTCGTGGGGTCGAAGAGGGCTTTGAATTTCTTGTGTGGCAGGTCGATGACGGGACCGTACTGTGCCACTGGCAGCGTCACCTGGTAGTCGAAGAGTTCGCAGTGGAGGTTCATCTGTGCCTGCGAGGGCATACGGTACTTGAAGTTGCGGTAGCCGCGGGTGAAGATGCCGGGCTTCTGCTCGCGCGAGAATTGGCGCACTTTCTGTAGCGACTTGTCGGGGCGCAGGGTGCAGGTGACGGGCAGTGCGTCGTAGTCGTCCTCCTCGCAGATGCCTTCGGCGCGGCTGAAATAGAAGAGGACGGTTTGTTGCAGAGTGTCGGTGGCCTTGGTGGCCGGCTGCGGCTGGAGGAAGAAGTGGACGGTCTCCACCACCGGCTTGCCGATGAATTGGGCCATCAGCACGGCCTCTTTCTCCTCAATTTGGCGCAGCATCTGCTCTTTGCCCTCGACGGTGTAGCGGTCGGAGACGGTGATTTCGGCCCGTTGGTCTTCCAGTTCTGCAATCTCGGCGGCGGCGGCTTGGGCCCGCTGGCGCATGGAGCGGGGGGCTTTCTTGGTGGAGGTGCCTGTGGGACGGCCGGGCTGGTCGCCCTTGACATAGAAGGTGTCGGTGCGGTCGTAGAGGTTATAGGTGGGCAGCATCTTGTCGGCCGTGGCGTTGTGCAGCACCAGCTTGGCATCGGAGGCGGTCACTTGGTCGGTGGGCTCGGCGGTGCCCAGCTGGGTGGCGGCCTCCTGCGGCGTCATGCCTACGGAGCGCAGCAGGTGGCGGTTGTCGACCTGTATGGATATGCCGTTGGGGTTGACATAGTAGTAGTTGTTGGGGTCGGCGGTGACGGTATAGGAGGTGGATATGTCCTTGATGCGATAGGGTTTCTCGACATCGAAGTTGTCCAACGCCAGCATCTCGGAGGCAAACTCGCTGTAGACGGCATCGGTGAGGTCGTAGTACAGATAGGTGACGTCCACACATATCTGGGTCATGGGCAGGGCATAGTAGAGGCCGCCGCCGTTGTGCTTGCTGTTGTTGCTTACGGGGGTGACGGTGTAGCAGCTGCTAAGGAGCAGCGCACTGGCCAGGGTGAGGAGTAGATTCTTTTTTGTCATATTGTTTCGTTCAAATAATCAGTTGTTTTGTTGGGCAGGGGAGGGGTTCTTTTCGCGTGCCAGCAGCAGGCCCAGGAAGGTGAGCAGGCCGTTGAGCAGCAGTATTTCAAAGCCGAAGTGGTAGCCCGTCCACTGGGGCATGCCTATTTTCAAGAGGTAGCAGACCACGGGCGAGAGCACCGCTATCACGGGCACCCAGGCATCGCGCACCCGTCGGCGAGTGAAAAGGCCGAAGGTGTAGAGGCCCAGCAGGGGACCGTAGGTGAAGCCCGCAATGTCGAAGAGGGTGTCGATAAGCGACTGATTGTGGAAAGGCCGGAAGGCCATGATAACCACCAGATAGAGCAGGGCGAATCCCACATGGACCCAACGGCGTATCTTCAGTTCGTTGCGGCTGTTGGAGGCGTCGGATTTCTCTTTCTTTTCGCCGAAACCCAGAAAGTTGTAGCAGAAGGTGGTGGTGAGGGCCGTGAGGGTGCCGTCGGCGCTGGAATAGCCAGCGGCCACCATGCCCAGCACGAACACTACGGCGGTGAAGGTGCTCAGGTGGAAGGCAATGGAGGGGAATATCTTGTCGCCCACCACGGTGCCGGCTTCGTTGACGGGGAGGGCAAATCCGGTGCTTTCGGCATAGGCAATGAGGGCGGCCCCAAGGCTGAGGAAGAGAATGTTGACCACGATGAAGAGCAGGCTGCTGGTGAGTACGTTTTTCTGTGCATCGCGCAGGTTTTTGCAGGTGAGGTTCTTCTGCATCATGTCTTGGTCTAGGCCCGTCATGGTGATGGTGATGAACATTCCGCTGAGGATTTGTTTCCAATAGTATTTGCTGGCAGTGGGGTCGGTCTCAAACACGCGGGTGTAGCCGTGCTCGGCGGAGCGTTGCAGCAGCTGTGAATAGCTGATGTCGAGCTCTTTCAGTATGGCCATCACGGTCACTAGGGCGGCCAGAAGCAGGAAGGTGGTTTGCAGCAGGTCGGTCCACACCACGGTCTTCACGCCGCTGCGGAAGGTGTAGAGCAGGATGATGGCAATGAAGATGACCGCCGGCACCCAGAAGGGAATGCCCCAGGCCTTGAAGACAAATTCGTATAACACAAACACCACCAAATACATGCGCAGGGCCGATCCCAGCAGGCGCGAGATGATGAAGAAGAGGGCTCCGGTATTTTCGGAGGCCACCCCAAAACGCTGGTTGAGGTAGGTGTAGATGGAGGTGAGGTTGAGTTTGTAGTAAAGCGGAAGCAGCACTAGGGCGATGACCACATAGCCCAGCACATAGCCGAAGACCAACGGCATGTAGGTGAACTGGCCGTAGTAGACTCCGCCGGGCACCGACATAAAGGTGACTCCCGAGAGCGAGGCCCCAATCATGCCGTAGGCCACCACCGGCCATGGGGATTTGCGTTGTCCGCGGAAAAAGGAATCGTTGTCGGCACTCTTGCGCGACGAAAGCCACATGACGATGAAAAGTAGTATCGTGTAGCCTATGAAACAGCTTAGTATTATAGTTTCCAAAGTAGTTTTTTTGTATTTTTTTCAATTGCAAAAATACTAAATTTTTTCCATTTCCGTTTTTTTTTGTAACTTTGAAAATTCGAATTTGTGACAAAAAGGCACTTAGAGTAAGTACAATATATTAGTATATAATAAGTTATGAAAATTAAGCAGTTTCTGATTGCAACCTTATTCTTGGGTTTGGCAGGCACACTGACTGCCCAAAACAATGATAATTTGCGCGGACGCATCAACGACAGGCCCAACCAGGCAGTGCAGCGTCGACCCAATGCCCCGCAGAAGACCGAGCAGCATATGCCCGACCGTCTCTCTGACTGCCAGCGCGACGGCCTCCACGGCGAGGTGAAGGACGTCCTGTCGGTGATGTACGAGGCCGACCCCCAGTCCAATGCCGCAGGCCGTGGCACCATCATGGAACGCCTCATGACCGTCTACAAACAGAACGGCCAGCGGCGCAGCCAGTCCTATCTCTCCAACGAGGAGGACATGATTTTCAAGACCAAGTATAAACATGACGGCTTCGGCCTCGTCACTCTTGAACATATCCTTGACCCCGAGGAGAACGTCATTGGACGCACCTATTATCTCTACGATGCAGACCTTATCCTCACCGAGGTGTATGTCGAGGACGAGGAACGCCAGATTGAGAGCCGCGTGCTGTACAAATACGATGCGCAGGGCCGTCTCAGTCAGCGCAGCTTCAACGACCACGCCAACAACGTCTTCCGCCGCGAGATTTATATCTATGGCGAGAACGACAACATCTCCAAGACTGTGGTTTTCAACGGCAAGGGCGAGAAGGTGCAGGAAATTCGCTACGAGTATGACGAGCACAACGAGCCCATCAGCTCCACCCTCTACGACTTCTATGAGGACCCCAATGAACCTGAGCTGACCATCACCCTATTCGAGTACCGCTATGACGACGAGGGCAACTGGGTCACCCGCTACGAGTATCAGCTCGACAACGACAAGAAAATCCCTGTCTACATCGTCGAGCGCGACATTAAGTACTACTAGCCGTCAGCCCTACTTGCGGCAGATAGGTGTCGGCAATCGTCCCCTAAGAAATATAAGAGCCCTGCAACCGTTGCAGGACTCTTTTGCTATCCAATGGGCAGGGCAGTTGCCCAAACAGAAACACGGCTTTTGATTATAGAAACGTAACCATTGCCTTCGGAAAAACCATTATTTTCGTTAAGCCAAATGAGCAAAACCAATGGCTATGGTTAAATATCTAGTAACAACACGTGACAAGACTATTGAGATTTGACATAGCGTGGGACTTCTATGGCTCTTCGGCTCCTCGGCGAGCACTCTTTTCATCTTTCATTTTTCAATTTGTATTACTTCCTCGGCAACCCTATTTTCAATTTCCAAGTCCGCCACAACGGTCTCTACTATTATCACTTTTGAACATCCGCAGGGACATAAAGACACCATAGCTAAGATGCCACCTCGTCTCGCTGGAGCGAAACGAATGGCCATTGCCGTATTCTCAAACACTTGTCCTAAGAACGACACCAAACGTCAGGCCATCAAAAAGAGTCTTGAGAATTAGGGAATAATCATAAAGTTTTGTCGAACAGGAGAGACCTACCAATTGGAACGATGATAGATACGATACTCCGCCGAAGAAAAAACAATCAAGCGAAAAACGCATTTATACTCTCCCATAGCGACACATTCTTCAGTGTTCCTTCTTCCATCCTTCTTCCTGGGTTCAATGTAATGATATTGTCTTTGATGAAAAATATGCCTGTTGGTTTGAAATAATATTCGTATCTTTGCAAAAAAATAAAAGAAACAATAAAACGTCATATATGAGTGCAAGCGTTAATACATTAAAGCGACTTTTACTATTACTCTTTATTGTGGCATTGGCCACATATGTGGTGTCTCTAAATATGGAGAACCACTTTATAGTTTGCCATGCAAAATGGATTTCAAACGAATTCCTTTTTGCGATAGTTTGTGGCGTATTCGCAAGTCTAGTTGTTGTAATTGTTTGTGAATATATTAAGTACCGACAGATTAAAACTTCTGTTGAAAATGCTATTTTTATGTATTATGGCAACCTCTATGGTCAATTTCTAATCATACGAGGAAACTGCCAACGTGCTATAAATGGTAATGAAGTGGTTGCTGACAATTTGATACAATCCACGAGTGATAATGCAATGGCATTGGCAGACTCTATATGGAAATTGGATTATTGTGTATTCCATAAGAACAACAAGCTTGAAAATCTATTGTCTAATTTCAGATTAGAAAAGCATCTTTTGATTAAGAATGTTCTTACAGAATTTACATTCTTAAGAATCGCAATAAGGGAAGACTCAAATCACCTCTTATTGACCGGCAAACGTGATATCGTAACAGCCAATTGCCCGAATGTTAATAAAGCATTACATAGAATCATCGATCAATCAGAAATAATAATTGCATATTTAGATCAGCAACTATCTCAGATCGACGATGAATTTAAAAATAGGTATTTCTGGGATTCGATCAAAAAGACCTTGAATGATTATCAAACTAACTATACTGGGCAATCGTTGGATAATTATTTGCAAAAGGAATTGGTCACATTTTAAAACATCTTAACAACACGGTCAATTTCACCCTTGCGTGTTTTTCTTGTTTAAATAGTTTATAAAACGCTGCAAGTCACAATCATAAAGACGGCCTAAGAAATACCATATATTCGGCGTTCATTTCTTTATTGGAATGGCTTCTTTTTCAAGTGTGTCCACATCCAAAAGTTGGCATTCATTGTTGTCTATGAATAATATCTTATTGTCAATTGTTGAAGTTGGCTGTGATTGGGCTGATATTGTAAAGTTTGAAATCTTCATATCTCTTGATGAAATAGCCTCACATTTCTCAGGAGTAAATATTGTCAAATTGACACCGCCCTTGTGCAAGGAACTATTATATCTGATACCATCATAGCCCCATTTTTTGATGTTTGCTGCTATTATCTGCGACGGGATATACTCATCTGAATCATTTGTCGGTATTGAAAAAGATTCTTGTATAAAATGAAGCAACCAATCAAATTCGGTCATATTGTTAGGTTGGTTCAGAACTTCATATGTCAAATCGGCAATTTGCAAATCAGTATTTACACGTATTTCTGCCAGATTAATTCTGTCAGACCATAATGGGCGAACTTCAAATATGGCAGTTGTTGGATTTTCAGCCATATAGAGGAATTTGACATATTTGGGATTAGCTCGTCCGTCCTTTATAACACTTTTGTCTGAAGGAACAAACGAGCCCTCTTTCGTAAGTCCTTTAAATCTATTCGCATTACTAAAATATCGACGATAGTCACCATCCTCTTTCTCGCAGACTTTCATCATATAATCTTCCCAAGCATCCTCATTTATTATTCGTGCTCGGTAATAAACCTCGCCAGCAGCGACTATCTTGGAGTCGTTGCCTAAATAATCCTTTAACTTATCCAATAATGGGTGCTCCGTGTAATATCTATTATTATATAATACACTTTGTTCAAATGATTCCCAGCATTTGAATGCTTTCTGGTTGTTCTCTGATGCGAAAACAAGATTATCTACAGTGTTCTCCATTTTCTATTTTACATATTCTGCATTTTCAAGAATTTCCGCAATATTATATGGCTCCGAGATACTTTTTTCTCCCAAGGTTGTAGTCACAATTGCCTCCAAAGTTGCATTGGGGTCTTTCTCAAGCAAAGAAGCAAATATATCAATATTTTCAGGGATAAGTTTATAGGAAACAGAATACTGTTGACCATATTCAAGTTTTACAGGAAAAGCAATCGGATATATTGCATTCATCATTTGGAATGAATCATTTGTTCCTACAATCGGAATCGAAGCCCTAAATATGGGCTGGTTAAAATATCTTGCTTCTTTTTGGCAATTTGTGACAACAACAGTTATCGCTGCGCACATAATTCTACCTGTAACTTCTCCTAAATATGTCTCATATAATCCCCCTTGGCTTAAATCCACATCCGCTACTGGATGGTAAGTATTTTGTTCTTGTTCGACATCTACATTTTTCAAAATCCTAGGTAAGTCTTTTTCGTTTATAATAGAATCCACAACAACACGTATTTTGTTTTCATATTCTGCATCATTTGAAAGGTCGTCACCAATTCTACCTTGTAGCGCAGGGGGGAATGACGATTCAAAACTACCAGCACGCAAAATAGGATAAAACTTGGGTGTATCAATATCATGCATTAGTTCTGTACTTATAATTGAACCTTCAAAAGCAGCACCTCCTCCACATTCCGATTTCTGCTTATATTGAGGTGTCCCTATTACCAACACTTTGTCAGCCCGCTCTAATCCGATTTCCATAAAACGAGGAAGAGAGGTTCCTTTGGGCTGATCTTGATCCAATAAAACTTCAAATTCCCCGATGGTACTGAGATCGTGAGCAAACTTTTTAACCCATTTTTTGTGTTCCTCACTATCATGTGAATACGAAATAAAAATAATCTTTTTCATGTAATTATCACTTTATTGTTTTATATCAATAGCTTTAACGTATGGTAGCATTATAAAATATAAAAATCCTGAACAATTCCATTATAATTTGCAAAGATACAAAGAAATAGGCTGTCGACATAATAATTTTATCAACAATATGAAATAACTGATTTACCAGAAATCAGTTATTTTGTTCAATTATTGCAATTTCTTCGGGGGTGAGATTGTAGAGTTGGTAGACTAGTTTGTCAATTTCTTTTTCTATTTTTCGTTTATCGCCTTCACGCATTATTAGCTTTTCCACCATGTCGATAATTGCCTTATTAGGTTGAACACAGTGGAACTTTTGAAAAAAAGTATGTTTCATTCTAACACCATTATCACCCAATGCACCACCACCATAGTATCGTTTTATTGCGTAGAAGAACAACTTGCTATTCATTATGGCGAGAAGGTATTTTATATCTTTTCCTGTTATAATCCTACATGTGTCATTGCACATATAATTGGTGCTATCATCAAACATAAACTGGCTTTCTTGAACCATCTCTTGAAATATTAGTTTGGGCTTATCAAATTCCTCCAAATATGCGCAGTTACGAAGGTTGTAAGGCGTGTCCCCTTTATCAGCTCGTGAACTGATGGTATCCCAGTATTCATCAAGGTGCTGCTTGATGGTAGGATAGTCGTTGATATCAATGCAAGGCAGTCTCCCCTTTACTCCATTATGGGTGTTTATCAACCATAATCCTGCCCAATTGTACGAATACCGTTTAATATCCCTGCCGCGAAGAATCGGTCGTATAAGTTCAGATGTCCGTTGACGTTCATCATCACTTTGACAGTTGGCAAGAATCTCATTACGCTTCTCGGTTGTGACTATAAAGGCTTCATTACATCCCGTCTTGATTCCATAGTTGATTTGTATGTCCCAATCCTTAATCGGTGTACCAACAGCTTCAATCTTGCGTTTAATATTTTGCTCAATGGGTGAGAGAATTACCCAACTATCGCTCTTTATAAACTCGCATTCCGTTCCCTGTTGCTGCACAAAATCGCTCAATTGTTCAAGGCTGTTTTCGCCAGCCTTACTAAATGTGGCACATTTTGTATTGCCCGTATTTTTGGTTTTGGCAAAAAGCAAGATATTGGTATCGACAGTCGCATTCTCAAAGACATTGGCACCGAGGTCGATAAGTATCAGCGGATTGGCCTTTGTGGCGAAGAACTTGCGCGTATTCTCACCATAGCCAGCACGCATCCATTTATTTGATGTAACAAAGCAGAGCAAGCTATTCTTGTTGAGGATATTCCAACCTTGCTCATAGAACAAACTGTAAATGTCTCCTGCTCTAGCAAAGGTTTCAAATCCACAATGCTCGTATAGCTTCCCCAACTTACCACCGTCTGCTTGCAACTGGATATACGGCGGATTGCCAATGACAATATCAAACCCGCCGTTGTCGAAGATGTCTTTGAACCAGGTGTGCCAGAGGAAGAAGTCTTGGTTGGCGGAGGGGTCGAGGGTGTCGAGGTCGGAGGCGGTGCCACCGATGAAGTCGGTTATCAGGCGTTTGACTTCGTCGTTGATGGCTTGGCGCATACTGGCCTTCTGCTTGTGGTCGGTGACGGAGAAGTAGTCGCGCATCAAGCGTTGCAGGTTCTTCTTGCTGAAGTCGCTATCCAAGCCCAGCAACAGCTGCGTGGACTTGCTCTGTCCGCCACGCAGACGGTTGGAGATGCGGCTCAGGTCAATGCCCTTGTAGCTCTCGATAAGGCTGTTGCCCTGCATAAACTTATAGTCGAAGTTGGGGAGCGGCTCGGGCTCCTCGGCATCGACCACGATACTGAGCCAGAAGCGCAGACGGGCGATGTCGATGGCTCCGCGCTCGATGTCCACGCCGTAGATGTTGTTCTCGATGATCTCTTTCTTGAGGTCAACACGAGATTGAGGTCGCGTACCTCCGGCACGCAGAGGACTCTCCGTAGATATCACCGCACTGCGCTTCGCTTGTACGGTGTTACTAAGATCACACCTCTCCGAGGTGTCTGCGGCATCCATCAATGCTTCGCGGCAGCGCCAGAGCTCGTTCAAGAGGCCCATCGGGAAGGCACCGGAGCCGATGGCGGGGTCGCAGATCTTCACGTTGCGGAGGGCGGCGTCCAGCGCATCGTGGTAGGGCTCAAGCTCGGGTTGCATCTCGTGGTGCTCGACGAAGGCTCGTATGGCTGTTTTGAGGTCGCGTGTCTCCGACTCGCATTCACTTCCCCCACATTGCGTACCTTGTGTGGGGTTATTAGCACTTCGTGCGTTAAGCCTCTCCGAGGCATTGGTTGTTGCCGTTATGTTTTCTCCATTCCCACACTGCGTGCCTTGTGTGGGGTTATTAACACTTTGTGCGTTAAGCATCTCCGAGGCTGCTTCTGTAGTGCCAGCACTTTCCAACTTGCTATCAAGGTATGCGATAAGGCTTTCCTTGCACATATAGCGCACTATCTCCTTGGGAGTGTAGAAGGCACCCTTGGATTTGTTGTCTTCCAGCAGGCTCTCGAAAATCTTGCCCAGCATCTCGGGGTCGACACCGACCTCGGCATCGTCGGGGTCGTTCTCGTCAACGGTGAAGTTGTAGGAGGCCAGGAATGTGAAGAGGTCTTCGAACAAGGAGCCCGGCAGCTTGATGTGCAGCTTGTCAACAGCATCTTCCTCAAACAATCCTCCGTTGAGGTAAGGGAGTGCGCTCCAGTCTTCCAGTAGTTGCTTGTCCCAATGGCGGTCGGAGAACAGCCGCTCACGTTGCGCTGTCTCGGTATTGAAAATACCGAAGAAAAGAGGTTCCAGCACTTTTTCGAGGAAGTCAGCCCGTCGGTCTGGCGACTGCATAAAGAAGAGGTCGCGCAAGAAGGCTTGGTTGCCATCAAGCCAGCCTTTTTTCTGCAGGAAGTGCAGGAAAACGATACGGCCGAGCATTTTCTTTACATAGTCGTGATAGAGAGCGCCGCTATTCCCCTGCCGATCCAGTTCTTTGACAATGATATCGTAGTGGTGATGATATTCGTCGAAGAACTCCTTACTGAGGGCGTCGACTGAAAATGCCTCTTTCAGCTCGTCAAGCACAAAACGTCCGGACTTGGATGCCACTTTGTCCAGTCGTTCCAGCGGGGTTTTATACTGCCCTTGTGGGTCGCCAAGAATATAAGAAGACCTCTTGGTAGAGGTAACGTTTCCCTTCATGTCGCAGATATACGACAGACGCCAATGGTTGCCGTCGTCGAAGACAGCGATGGCGGCTTCAACCTCGTATTTCAGGTATGGTGCAATCAGCTTGCGCAAACCCACACGCTTGCGGCGCACATCGCTGCCTTCGGCCACACGGGTGTAGAAGAAGCCGAGTTCGCGGCTGTCTGCATCGGCCATACGTCCTATGAAGTAGTTGTGGTCGCCATCGGAGGAGGATGGAAGCTGTTCGGGACTTGTGGCGATGTCGTTGCAGCCAAAGATGTTGTGAACTATCTCGTTGCAGTAGGTCCTGTAGTCGAACTGCGACTGGAAGATGCGTTTGATGGTGTCGGTGTTCATATCTCTTTTTATTTGAGGTCGCGTGCCTCCGGCACGCTGGGTTGTTTCTTGTTCTGTCACCACACTGCGCTTTTAAAGGTGTTGTTCCCTTCGGTCGCAACACCACGCTTGTATGGTGTTATTAGCACCTTCGGTGCGTTACGTTTCTTCGAGACTGTTGGATGCTTAATCTATACAAATGTTTCGGAGAGGATGATTTCGGCGGTGGTGTTGGCGATGTGTGACGCGGTGGGTTGCGACGGTTGGGGCTGGCTGTAGCGGGCGTCGAGGTCCTCCAACTGTTCCACTATCTTGATGGTGGGGATGGGCTCTTTCTTGTGTTTGCGCGACATACGATTGAGGGCATCGGCCAGTTGGTTGTAGGAGCCGCGTTCCACCATCTGCTTCAGCCGGTCGGCTACGGCTCGGGCTTCGTCGTCGGGCATCGCGGGCCACACCTCGCGCAGGAAGGCGGCGGCTTTCTTGGCATCGTTGTCTCGACCGCCAATCTTGGGACGTTCTTCTTGGTGCTCGCGCTGCTGCTTGGCGGCGTACACCGCAAAGGCACTACGGACCTGGGCATAGTGGGTGGGCTCGGCATCGCCAAAAGGAACGGCCTTCTCGGTGGGCTCGGCACGGAAGATGTCGACGGCCTCAAGGAAAGAGAGCTCGCGCGTATGCTCGCCGACAAGGTAGAAGGCTTTCTTGTTGGGAGATGACAGGTAGGAGATTGTGTTGATGCTTGAGTCGGAATTCTCAATTTTCAATTCTGAATTTTCCATTCTACAACAGCGGCTCTTGGGTGGCAGTTGCTTGATGCGGCGGTAGAGGGCGGGGTTGGTGTCGTGCAGGGCTCGAACCTCGGCAAGCAGCTCAAGGCTGCGGTCGGTGTCGTCGCGCACATCGCTATTGAAGAGGCGGAACTCCTGCACTATCTCGTCGTGCGAATAAATCCGTGTGTCCTCACCGAGGGCGGAATGGAAGCTCTGCAGCTTGATGAGCGAGTTCTTTTTGAGGCTGATGATGGCATCGCCCGGGTCGGAGGGATAGAACATATAGTTGTAGATGGCTTTGGCGGTGGAGCCAATGCGGTTCACGCGGCCGATGCGCTGCATCAGGCGCGTGGCATTCCAAGGACTGTCGTAATTGACGATGACGTTGGCGCGGTGCAGGTTGATGCCCTCGGCCAGCACGTCGCTGGTGACGATGATATTGTAGTCGGTACTGTGTTCGCCCTTATAATTGGCGTCGAAGTTGGCGCGTATGTCCTCCCGCTTGCGGTTGCGGTCGCGGGCACAGACAGAGAGGATGTCGGTGCGATGCAGCCGCTGGCGCAGCTGTTCGGTTAGGTAGTTGACGGTGTCCACGCTCTCGCTGAAGACCACCAGCTTGCCCTCTTGGTTGCGTTGCGGGTCAAACAGCTCGCCTTGCAGCATCTCGACGAAGAGGTCCAGCTTGGGGTCGGCATCCACCTTGTCCCATCGTTGGCAGAGTCCGCGCAGCAGGTCGGCATCGTATTCCAGCATCGGCAGGAATTCGGTCTTGAAGTCGGTGGCGCGGAAGGTTATCTCGTCTGGGTCATAGCCCTTGGCCATCGCCAGCTCCAGTATCTCGTCCAGTTCCATCCCGTCGGCTTGCAGCTTCTTGATGTTCAGGTCTGGGGCGATGATCACCTTGTCCTCACGGAACATCTTTATCATCCCTTCGGTGGCATCCAGCAGCGTGTGCAGCGACTTCTTGAAGGCATAGAAACTGCTCTCCAGACGCTTGACCATGTGGGTGCGATAGATGCCTGCCAGTGCCTCGGCCAACTGCGAAGCCTTCTGGCCGGACGGCACATTGTATTTAGGACAGTATTCCACAGCGCGGTAGCGGGCATAGCGCAGGCCGCTGCCGTCGAACATATCGGGCTTTTCCTCGCGCAGGTTGGAAGTAGGGGTGTCTATCAACTTCTTGTAGGTTTCCACAAAGAGCATCAGCACTTCGGGCGACATCTGGTAGGTGCGGTCCTCGGGGTCGAGCAGCTGCGGGAAGTGTATCTCGCCGCTATAGCGTGGCTCGTGCTGTATGTTGCTGCGTGTGCGGCGCACCATTACCTTCTCCAGCACGGTGTGGCGTAGCTCCTGGTTGATGGCATCGATGCGCGAAGTCAGCGTTTCGGGCGTGAGCATGCGGCGTTGTGACATCAGGCTCTTGAACTCCTTGATCCACGGGGCAAAGGTGTCGGCGATATTGCTCACGCCGTCCAGCGTGCAGCGGGCGGTGTCCTGAAACAGCAGCAGCTGATTCTTGATGTCCTCGGGTGTGTTGTTGAGCGGTGTGGCCGAGAGCAGCAGCACTTTCTTGCCACCCTTGATGTTGCCCTTGTTCAGTCGGGGCGACTTGGTGATGCGTTGCAGCAGGTCGTAGCCCGAATTGCTGTCGTGGCGGAAGTTGTGTGCCTCGTCGACAATGACGAGGTCGTAGTAGGGCGGCGTGTCGTAGTTGTTGCCGTCGGTAATCTTGTCGAGGCTGCCGTTGGTGACGAAACGCGTGTAGCGGTTCTTGATGCCGAAATCATCGAAAGTCTCCACCCAGTTGCTTTGCACCGTGGGTGGGGAAATTACCAGCACACGGGTGCCGCCCCCGTTGGCCATTATGAAACGCTGCGCTATCATGGCTGCCACTACCGTCTTGCCCAGACCCACCACGTCGGCTATGAAGCACCCTCCGTGCTGCATCATGATGTCGTAGCCTTGCACCACAGCGTCGCGCTGGTAAGTGAGGTCGTCGTAGCCCTCGGGCAGGCGGGGCACAAAGTCGTCCTCCACCTGCGCGCCGAAGTGGTCGATGAGCATCCGCATATAGAGCTCGTAAGGGGTGGGCTGCTGAGTGTCGGGAGCGAGGTGCGTCTTGCCCATCATACGCTCCACGTCGGCGAAGGTGATGGGCAGCGCCTCGGCCCACAGCCGTTGGAACTCACTTTCGCAGTAGGCCACATCGTCGTAGTCTTTCATCGCCACGTTGAGCTCGTAGCGCGGCGGCTCGGAGGCGCCAAGCCCTTGTTCGCTGATGTTGCTGCTGCCCATAATGACCCAGCCGTCGCTGTGTTCGTTGTGCTGCTGTGGCAGACAGAGGTAGAACTTGGCGTGGAGGTCGCGCGTGGGGTGGATGCGCATCTCTAGTCGCTTGGATGCGATGTCCTCGCAGAACTGGCGGATGCCCTCGTCCACCTCGCCGCTATAGTCCGACAGTCGCACATCGCGCAGGAAGTCGTCGCAATACTGCTCCAGCGAGGCCTCGCGGTCGCCGAAAAACATCTTGCCCGCAGCCTGCGCCTGACGGAACAGGTTGTCGATATTGATGCCGACAAGGATTTTGATTTCCTGCGCAGAGTCCAGTTCTCGGCGCAGTTTGAAATATCCTGAAGAACGAAAAAAGCCAACCACGGCATGGAAGATGTCGAAGTTGGCCATTGCGGAGGCGATGCCGTGGAACTTGTCCAGCAGCGTCGC
>ODAI012069561.1_pt1 | contig 47245 bp, 34 predicted proteins | sample 1539321 | NCBI WGS metagenome assembly ODAI01 (sample SAMN02144231, study PRJEB22623) | gut metagenome | biome: sheep rumen | host: Ovis aries | place: New Zealand
CAGCTGATATTATGTATAAATATTAAATCTTAAAGGATCAACACGCCTTTTGGATGTTGGAGGTTTTTGGTAAATTTATAGAAAATTGCAATTTTTTTTGAGACTACTCTTCTAAGGTTGGCGATACTATTAATGCGACCCTCGTTCCTAGCAATGCTGATAGCGTAGGTTTGACCTATAAGTGGGAAGCTCTGGCGACCGCGACAGCTGAGACAGGTAGCGCTCTTGGAACAACCAACAGCATCATGGTAAGCGCTAATGAAGTAGGCAAGTTTATTAAGCTTACGGTTACCGATGCTGAAGGCAAGACCTATACAGCTACCACAACATCTGCTGTTGTTGAGAACAATACCGCTTCAGTAACAGTATCGATTGTTCAAGGCGCCCAAGCTGATGGGACAGGTATTGTAGGTAATACTCTTCATCTTAGCTATGGATCAGGCTTAGGGGTTCCCGAACTGATCACATGGTATTATAATGATACCGTTGCTCAGAGTGAACGCGCAGATGGCTCTGGTATCACTGGAATGCTTGACCTTGCCACAGGCGGCACGATATTGAAAGATGGTAAATATTATGCAGTTATAACCAACAAGAACGGAGAGACATTTACTTCTAACACCATTGAGCTTGTTTATGAAGAGCAGCCTATAGAGATTTCAAGCGCTGTATATTCGGATGATTATAAGACAGCTGCGAATATGGTATTTGATAATAAGGATACCAACGCTGTAATCACGATAACGACCAAGAAATTCTACAGCGGTGATCTCTATGTGTATGAAGATGCTATTACCAACTACACAAATACAAATATGGCGCTTAAGTTCGCAAACTTGACGGCTAATAGCTTTTCTGAAAAAACTGCCTTCGATCAGATGACAGAAAAGAATGCCCTTGCGACAGCAGGACTTGATACACCTAAGAGCGGTCTTATCTACTATGCACCGAACGGTGAGACAACAATCATGCTTAGGGCGAGTGCCGCAACAACTCCTACCACTGCTGCAAATAAATACCTTCAGCGTGGTAAGAAGTATAAAGTAGCCTTTGATCAGGCATATGAGTCAATTAGTGACAACATTACTGCTGTTGCTAAGAAGGATATCAAGGTTACAGAGTCTTCAGATATGGCATATGTAGTTGCTCCTGAGAAGGTTGAGCTTGTTACTGTGGCTCCTGGCGCAAACGTTGTTGTTAATGTAACAGATGCAGAAGGGAACCTTCTTGAGTTCTTGGGAGATCCTACAACTGGTATCCCTACAACTGGAACACCTAATGCAGGATTTGATGTATTCAAGATTATGCAAAATGGTAAGGCATCAGAGACAGATGCTACAGAGCTTGTTAATGGTGGAACTATTAAGGCGGGTGTGTTTACATCAACAGATAAACCGGCAACTGTGGCTGCATACAACTATGCGGTTGTAACGACCACTCCTGGAGTTTACGGTGAGGATAGCGTTACCCTTAAGTCAGGTTTCAAGGCTAAGAACATCGCCATTGCCGAAAAGGTGACCATCTCAGAAGATTCTGCTGTTCCTGCTCAGGCAAACCTTGAGATTGATAGCCTTGTAGCTCCTGCTAAGATATACGTTGTAAGTGCTCAAGACCTTGTAAAGCAGGGCAATATTCCCTTTAGCGCTGATAATGCTGCCACCTATAGGGGTGTTGTAGAGGTTAAGCCCGGTGATGGGACTGCTACTGTATCAAACGTATTCAAATATGGTGATATAGGTGATACGTTTACTGCTTATCTTGTTCCTGATGATAAGAATGTATATGCTGAGAAGAGTTCTTCACCTGATGAGAAGGATACGCAGGATGGCGATGCTCAGAAGATGACCCTTATGCAGGTTCCTACAGGTGTTGAGTATAGCTCAACAAAGGCTGCTGATCCCGGTCTTGGTACAGCAACATGTGGTACTACGCCTGATACGATCACTCTTGAGAACCTTCCTGTAGTGCTCAAGGATCAGTTTAATAAGGATCTTGAAGTTGGTAAGTATGACGCGGTTACAAAGAAGAAGGCTGTTGTTACAGCGATCGATGCTGGTGGTGAATTCCCTGAAGCTGGAACCGCTGTATGGGATCTTACAAACGCTGGAGCTGGAGTATTCACGATTACCATTACACGCAGCTCGGGCGTGGATAAGGGCGATGGCTTCAAGCTTACTCTTCTTGGGAAGGACTTTGAAGTGAAGGCACTTGGTCGTGCTGCAACTGGAATTACTGGAACCGATAGGTTCGGCGTTAAGCTTGGTTCTGATAAGCTTACAGCTCAGGATCTGAAGTTAGGTTCTTCTGTAAACGTCGCGGACGAAAAAGAATTTGTGACCGCACTTGCGTCGACTGACACGACTACAATTAATGTAACTACAGGGTTTCCGACAACTGCCGATCATGAGATAGCTTCAACTCAGACCGTGAACATTGCTAAAGATCAAACCATTACTATAGGTGCTGGGAAATCCATTGTTAACTACGGTACAATAACTTTGGCTACGGATTCGGATGCTACAGATACTGATCTCGCAGGGTCCGGAGATCTTTACCAGTATGGTACTCTTACAAAAAGTACGGGGACTAATACCAAAATTTCTCTGACAGGAAAAATTTACTGTGATTCGCAGGCGCGTGTTGAGCAAGTTGCTCAGGGCACGACAGTTGATGGAGCTGCTACCGTTGTATCAGAAGTAGATTTCACGTCAAATGGTGCGGAGACTTTCACTAAAAAGCTTATTATGGCAAAAGGTAAGAGTTTGACGATGGGTACCGGACACAACTTGACTCTTGTTGATGCTGACTTCACGGAGGCTAGTCTTATAAGCGACAATGGTACAATAGCTCTTAACGGGGATGTTAATTTGACAGGTGCGACGTTTACCAACGCATCGGGAGCTATTACGGTTGCCGACAGTAAGAAGGTGACGATGTCTGACGCAACGGCCATTTCTGGTATTGTTTTCACAGTTTCTACGACAAGCGGACATACGGCCCTGTTCGATAACGGTAAAGCTGTTCTGACTGTTCAGTACCCGGGGACTGCGGATATTGAAACCACGGCAACGGATTGGCCTACCTCGGCCACAACGAAAGTTGGGACGACTGTAACGATAACTAATGCGAGTGGGACTTGGACGTATTTAGGAACTCAGTCTTGATTGTTAGATGTTATAAGTCTGGGAAATACGACTCGTTGAGTAAGTAGAAAGAAATTAAGTCAGAACATCGTTCTTGACGGGGAAAATTTCTCACTTGCTCCTGGGGCTACCTTAGAAAGTCCTAGGAAAACAACAGAGACAGGAGAAGACCCCACAAACCTTCCTACCAGACACACAGACCATGATCTAAAAACACTCACAGTCGAGTCATATAAGATCGTCTGGATAAGGATCAGGGGAATCTCCTAAGAAAAGCAACTCATCCCGGCTCATCATAACGGTGGGCCGGGATATTTTTATATTCTCAAATCCTGCCATCTATGGTAACATAAGATCAGAAAGGTAGGTGATCCTTATGACCACAGCAGCGGTGCAGAGAATAATGGATATAGCTGAGACATTGCCGAATGAAGCTGAAGAGCCTATCATTAACTTTATGATAAAATTAAAGAGTCCGGAAAAGCCAATGCGCACAGATATCGCGGATAGTGGACTGGATTTTGCTCCTGAATTTACTGACGAGAATCACGATGAGCGTATGAATCAATTCTTTTCTCTTTCCGAAGGGATTGAGATAGATGAGCAAGCTATAGCGGATTTACGAAAGGCAAGTATGATATGATCCTGCTGGCAGATACAAATATATTCATCAGACTCTCGTTCTTTAATATCTGTATACTATATCTATCTATCACCTAAAAGCGCCCCTGCCGAAAAGAGCAGCACTGCACTATGGGGTATTCAACAGAGGCTAAATCGCATTCATATTGTACTATAAAAGGTGAGCCTGTGCAACCTTTGTTGTTTTGATCAGCACAATTCCCACAGCTCCCGATTCGCTTAGTCTCTCCTTATTCACAAAAACTCCCCCTGATGGGCTATAAACCCACCAGAGAGAGTCTTATTCCTTTACGGAAGCTATATTACTTAGCTATCTTAACTGTAGCCTTAGCTGCTCCGGCTTTCTTCAACTGCTTCTTAAGTGCTTTCTGAGCCTTCTTGGAATCTACGGTAATGGTAAGTCCTTTACCCTTCTTTCCTGTGCCGTTGTCCTTAAGGGCGTTCTTCGCAAACATTCCCTTAGTAACGGTACCTTCAACCTTAAGCTCCGTTATGCCGCATCCTGCAAAAGCTTTCTTTCCGATCTTGTCTACCGAATCAGGCAGGGTCACAGAATTTAATGCAGCATTCTCGAATGCACTGTCCGCGATAGCTGTCACAGGGAAGCTCTCGCCTGCTGTAATACCGTCAACCTTCTCAGGTATAACGAGAGTAGTTCCTGATGTGGACATACTTGACAGAACAAGGCTGTTGCCTGTGGTTCCTTCGAAGCTTGCCTGCTCCGTAACGTTTCCTACCGTCGTCTTCGTGGTAACGGTCTTAACCGCTCCGCTTGCGTCCTTTGCTACTGTCTCTTCTGTCGTTGCTGCTGTTGTTTGGGTCTTCTTGGTTTCGGTAGTCGAGTTATCCGCTGCCGTTGTCTTGGAAGACTCTTCTGTAAGAGTTACCTTTCCGGTGGTATCCATCTCAAAGTACTTCTGAGTGAAGTCACCGTTTGTCTTTGTATTTGTCTCTTTCTCTGTAGCTGAACCATCAGCGGCCTTTGTGCCTTCGGTGGTTGTCTTGGAGCCGTCGGTCTCAGTTGTCTGGGAAGCCGTTGTCTCTGTGACTACTCCAGTAGGTGAAGTCTCTCTGGTCTTCTCTACGAAATCGCCGTTTGCCTGCTCTGTTCTTACGGACTCTGTCTTATAGCCGGTTGAGCCGTTTGTCGATGTTGTCTGTGTTGTGACAGTCTTATCAGGCTCTGTTACCGTCACGGTGGTCGTTCCGGTATTGCTGTCTTCTACAGTAACTGTTGTTGATCCATCAGTATTAGCCTGCTCTGTGGTCTTAACTCCACCTTCCTCGGTAACCTTAGCTTCGCCGTCTGCTACCTTACCATCGCTCGGATTTGCGCTGGGATCTACGTCAGCTGCAGGATCGGGAGCGGGTGTAGGCAGGGGCTCCTGAGTGGGAGTTGCGGTCGGGGTTGCTGTGGGCTCTGCTGTAGGAGTTGCGGTCGGGGTTGCTGTAGGTTCAGCTGTGGGAGTAGGTGTTGCTCCACCGCCGCTTGTTCCATCACCGGGGTTAATAGTTCCACCGCCGCTACCGGAATTGCCGCCTTCTTCGCCGGAACCGCCTTCGGTTGCTCCAGACTGATTAACACCAACACCTACTTTATTATCCTTAAAGCTTTCCTCACTTGACTCAACAAATACTTGAATACCCCACGTCTTGTAAGTCGATACCGAAGCAGGAAGATTGATAGTCTCTATAGTATTCTTCTTTATATCCCTTGCTCTTGTATTCTTTTTTACATAGTCGAAACTCTGAAGAAGGTTATCTCTCTCCTGCTCAGGAGTCAAAGTCTGCGTAGATGAACCTGAGCTGCCGGAACTCTTAATCTCATAAATATCATAGTAATATGTTCCGTTTGTATTTGTGGCAATCTGAATTTTACCATCTTTAGGATCACCAACCACTACATCAGGAGCATATGTCCAATTTGATGTGTATAGCTTAACCCCATTTTTAGCACCGCTCATATCAACATCAAGGGTCTTAGCCGGTGTAGTTGTTTGAGTATCTGTCCACCCATTGAAAATATCAAGGCCACTATACTTGAGATCTTTTAACTTCAAACCATTGTTAGAAGCAGCTTCGAGAATACCTTTCGCATCCTCGTCTTTAAGCACGTCCGTCGCATTAGCAAACGCTTTGGTCGCACTACTCTCATACAGAACAAATATTTTGCCATCTGAGCTCTTTCCAGTCTGACTGTACCCATCATATTTTGAAGTATCTATGTAAATTTTTTGACCTTCTGTTAAACTAATACTTGTTCCAGCATTATTTGTCTGACTGATCTCTCCAAGGGTATAAGTCTTTGCATCAGAACCTACAGTCACAGAAATCTTGTTTGTATCGTCAACATCTTCCTTCTTATCATAATCACGCACCTTTACGCTCTGAGCAATTATTCCCGTAAAGTTCTGAAGCTTAACGCTCTTTCCAACGCCTATTGAAACTGTAGGATTGCTTTCAGTTCCTTTAACAACACCAGCTCCGGTAATAGTACCTTTCTCAGCATCAAGGAGTCCCTGCGGCTCGATGGATGCACCATTTTCAAGAGTTAAGGTATATGTGCCAGTTTCCAGTTTCTTATCATTTGCAATCGTTATAGCTGTGCTTGCTGGAACTTCTAAGGCTTCATTAAGAGTAATATTATCGGTAATCTCTATCTTACCGACCTTTGCAGTAAGGGCACTCTTCAAAGCAGCTAAGTTAGGTACGATAAATTTTCCATTCTCACTAAGCTTGATTTCACCCTTACCATCAACCTCACCAGTGCAAGCAATTGTTCCATTATTGGTTACGGAACCGTTTGCGATAAGCTTCTTGCCAGAAGGAATTGTAAGAGTCTTTTCTTCCGCTATGGTAAGGGTAGCTTTCTCGCCAACTGTAAGGCCATTTGTCAACTCTTTGTTAGCACTTACAACCCAGTTACCATTAGTTAATTCTTCCTGATCTTCTAACTCAAATAATGCATCTGAGCAGTCTATAGTATAGGTTTCGTCAGCTATGCCATCGGGCGTACCATCTCCATCTTTCCAGTCAAACTCAACCTTATACTGCCTTGCTGTCTTTTCTTTCGCCATCAAATCATCAAGACGGAGAGCTAAGGTGATAACATTTGAATTTTGTTGATCCAATGCCTGACTTAACGCAGTCCACCCAATTTCATCTGCACCTGTGACCTTAAATTTTGAATCACCAGATATATTCCCATCAACTTCTGCTTTTATTAGGAATATATGGCTGTCCACTCCCGAAAAGTTCTTACCAGCAAATGATGTAATCCCCTTAGCTTTCTTTATTGCTCCAACTTTAGTCCAATCTGGGGCAACTACACCTTCGTCATTCGTTGTAACCTCAGGTTTAGCCCAATTAGTGGTATCATATCCCCACATATTACCAGCCCAATTAGACTGATTCCAAGTAACCTTACGATCAGTTCCTGCGTATGCAGGCACCGCAGGTATCCCGGTCAAGAACACAGCCGCAGCTAGAAAACCTGCAGCCAATTGCTTAATTTTCATACTTTTTCTCCTTTCTCCCTTTCGTAAATTATTGTTACTTTATAATAAACCCCTTGATGTATGTTATACTTATCAAGTGGGTTGATTATACGGAATTTACCCATTCTCATGCGCCCTTATTTCAGCAAGTACACGTTCTTTCTCTGATTCACTTATAGGAGCTTTCTCTAATGTCTGTTCTGCTCCACAGACTCTACATACAGGAGATTTGTTATCTTCTCTGGATAAAGCAGGCGGATAGTCAAATTCTTTACCGCATTTTGTACATATATAATTAATCTCATCAATCTCCGGGATAGCTGCGATGCCTGATTCCTTGAAATGTATCTGTCCCGCATCATCTATGAAATCTACAGTATAAGTACCGTTCTTGAACTGGGGGTCTTGCATATGGATAGAAAGCTTTGTTCCGGCAGGATATTTATCTCTGATTCTTTCTATTTCTGTTCGCGTCATCATAAGTATATCGGAAGACCCTTCTTGATTCAATAACTTAATCTCCTATCACAATAATCCTCGGCAGGATTACTCTGATGGGAGATTAATGATTTATAACAACTCAACACGAAGCATTCCGTTAATTTGTTTTTGAGCCACGTGTAGGGCTCATCGTCGTTATTTTGAAAATCCCCGGGGCTCCGAAGAGCCCCAGGATGTATCTCTCTCCTCAAAATTCTAAGTAAGTACTCAGTTAAGGAATCATGATATTGCCACAGTATGGGTAATAACTGCGGGTAACACATACTTATCATTTGTAAGAGTGAACGTGCAAGGGTTTGTTGTTGCGTCGAAGGGAGTCGTATCATCCCAATACCAGCCGGTCTTATCCGCAGCGTTTAAGGAAGTGTTATTCTTATTGGTCGGCTTTGCAATGGTTATCGTACTCTGAGAGCCATCGACAAAGGTCACTCCCAAACTGCTCTCAAGCTCTGAAAGCATCTTATTGACCTGATCCGCTGTTATGGCTCCGCTTATTGCTATAGGCGTAAGAGCCGTTGTAACAGGGGCCGTAGAAATTATCACGTGCTTCGCTGCCCACGCTACAGATTTCTTTCCAACTGCAACCGTAGCACAATCGGCTTCAGCTTTGTTTAAGCTGGTGTACAGAGTCTCAGCATCTTTTCCTGTCCAAGCTGCTGTTTTGTTCGTAGTCCCAGTTCCATCAGCTGCCTCGATGTCAGCAAGAAGGATGCCAAGATCCCTGAGAGCGTTTTTAGAAACTGTGTACTGATTTGCGGTGCTAATATCTGTGACAACTCCGGATCCGCTTTCAACCGCAGTCACACCTGAAACTCCATAAATGGTGGTCTGCTGAAGAGCTATATCCAAACCTTCAACCGCTTGCTGCCAGCCTGTGGTCACTGTGTTTGAAGCAATAGTCCCATTTGCAGCCCTTGCAGTTTTGGTAAGAACAGCAGTATCTACCTTGTCGTTACTCTTGGTAACTGTTGAAAGAACAACTTCATTCTTAAGAGCCCCGCTCTTGAGATCGGAAAGGCTGATAGTGCTAACCTTATCGTTCTCCACCTTTACCAGAAGGGCATCCGATGTGAAATCAACCTTGCTAAGAATTGCAGCTGTATCCGTTATAGCCTGAATATACGCACTTCCAGGAGCCGTCGTAGTCACGCCATATATAGCATTTGTATATGTGTCTGAAGTATTCTCTCCATCAGCGACAACCGCAGTAACAGTCTCGCCGTCCTTAAGAACTGTCAAATCAACTATGGTTCCCTGTGCAAAAGAAGTCTTTAATTTCGACTTATCAGAACCAAACTTGCTGTAGGTCTTCTCGCCATCTTTCGTTACAACGATGATATCGCTAACTTCGCCGCTAAGGAGATGCATTTCCTGAACAACACCCTCGACTACCGTTGACCCTGTCTCATCTTCTGAGAAAGCAGCTCCTTCGGTGTTATCAATTACGACATCAGTTATGGTCGTTTCTGAGCTGAAAATACGTATATTATTCACCTTAGCATTTGCAACAACCTTATCAAAATCAGAATATGCGCACTTCTCTACAGAAATTGCTGTTCCTGATTTGCTAAGAACATAAACGTTTGCAGACGCAGGAAGAGTGAGCACTTTTGTTGCAGCAGACTTGTCAGCCTGTACCGTCTTGTATCCAGCCTTGAAGTCCTTTTCATTCTTTCCATCGAACTGAACCTTGTCGTCTCCAGGAACAAGAGCTGTGCCACTCTTTACCTCGATCGCGGTAACGACATTCTTATCGTTCTCTGTAAGGTTAACAACAGTACCTACAGGCATATCAGCATCAAGGATAAGCAAATCATTCACTGTACGATTTCCCGCCTTGCTTCCCCAAGTGATCGCAGTAACAGCCGTCCCATCGGTAGCATTGCCATCAAACCCAAGACCTTCTCCGGTATTTGCTGTTCCCCAGTCCTTCTTTGTTTTAGTATCAGTTGTGTAGAACTTACCGGTTGTCTTGCTGAACGTCTTTCCAGCCACCTTAAGGGTCTGGATATCAGATACATTGATATTCTTGCTTACTTCTTCTGTTCCATTGAAGCCCTTCAGAGCGATAATACCAGAGGTAGTTCCAGCATATCCATCACCCTTAGCGGTAAGAACAAGGTCATAAGAAGAAGTAACAACTGTGCCCTGCTCACCAAGAACATAGAGAACTTCATTTGCTCTATTGAAGATAACAGTGATATCCTTGCCAGCAGCCTTAAGAGCCTTCAGATAGTTAGTATCAACAGTCTTTGCAGAAGTCCCATCAATGTAGGAAGCCTTAGAACCATCACGGTTCTTGTCAGCAAACTTGAAGCCAGCGTTATCATATACTGCCTGAAGCTCACCAGTCTGAACATTGTTGAATACCTCAGCCATCTTAACTGTGGTGTTGAAGAATACAACATCGTCTGCAACGATATCTGCAATCGCGATGCTCTTACCATCCTTAAGGATAGTATACTTCTCTAAGGACTGCTCCTGATTGGTCTTGGAAATAATGCTGTTTCCAGATACTTCCTTGACATAGATGTTGCCAGACCACTGTGTGAGCTTCCAGAAGCACTTTATGGTGCCGTTTACATTAAGAACAACTTTACCATATGCATACTGGGTAGCCGGATTTGTGATCAGCTTGGCCATTTCCGTAGAATCCCAATCATCTTCCAAGGTTGCTGCGCCCTCATAATCATCAAATAAGGTAGTAGGGATAACTCCGGAGAAGTCATCCTGAGGATAGTACTTCTCTTCCGTAGCGATATCCTGAAGAGCAACGTCTTTTGCAGAAGTGCCCACAATCTTGAACGCGCCATAAATAACTCTCTCATTGGTCAGCTTCTTAAGATTGCTGATCTGGTTTGATGTATCAAACTTGAATGTTACAGTCTCACCAAGAAGGTTTGCATAATCAACTGTCTCGCTCTCAGCGAACTGATACTTCTCAAGCGCATTAGCCCAAGCATATCCTGCAGCTGCAGTCCCGACAATAGGTAGAACCTCGATAGTTCTCTTGCTTGCGTCATAACCCATAACTGTTACGCCTTCAGCAGTAGCAGGAATGGAGAACACTTTGCTTGCCGTGCCGTTAGCCGTTGTTACAATAAGATTATACTCTGTATTGAATGCCAGAGTAGCGCCTATTGTCGCTGTTGACTCATTCAGCTGAATCGTAGCAGACATCCCGTCAGAAGCAAGGGTAACCTTGTTTACAGGGAAGAGCTGATCATCAGATACACGACGGATCTGAACATCAGATGTTGTCAAAGAATCAAGTTTCTGGTTGAAGTAAGCAATGATGATATTTCCAGCTCCGCCGGAAGCATCCTCAACACTCTTAAGTGCGAGCTCAGCAGTTGTAACGGCTTCTGTCGTAACAGGAGACTCATAGGTCTTGCCAGCATCATCAGTAGCGATAACCTTTATGTAAAGACCTTCAAGAGCAGTCCCTATAGTAAGGGTAGCGCCTGTCTCTCCAGCAATAGGGGTCGTAACCTCGGTAACCGTATTTCCCTGATACCACTGATAGGAAACTATGTTAGTAGCATCCTTAGGAGTCGATGTCGCAGTAATAGTATCGCCAACCTTCGGAGGGTTTCGTGCACAATTTGTTTTTACTTGTTAAAAAACGCCGATTTTCCGGGGCTTTCAGGGTTTATACCGTTTTTTTAATTTATGGCATAAATAGAACATATGTTCTGATTTATAGAAATGATATAGAATGCGTATGTAAACAGCCTCAGAAATATATGCGATTATAAAGATGATGTCAGTTCAAAGATTATCAATTAAATATATGTAAATAATCCCCTGATATGTTAGTATTAAATCCTGTATTAAATCCTGTGCTGTACATGCTTACCGATGTTATTGCGTGTATCTGCAGGGATGGGAGGCTTAAGATGAGGTTTTTACATACATCCGACTGGCATTTGGGGATGACGTTCCGCGGAGGCGTGTCATACGCTTCGGATCAGAAATATGCTATTGACAGGATATGCCGGATAGCCTTGGATGAGAGGGTTGATGGAATACTTCTTGCAGGTGATGTTTTTGACAAAAGCATAGCCTCCGCCGAGGCACTGAAGCTTTATGATGAGGTGATGACACATATATGTTCAGTCCTCAATATTCCCGTGTATGTGATCGCCGGGAACCATGACGGGGCTGAGAGGCTATCCCAGTGTAATGAGCTTCTTAAGAAGAGCGGGCTATATATTGCGGGCTCCCTCTCGGAAAGGCCGCAGGTGGTGAGCACAGGTGATGTGGATATCTATCTTCTTCCCTGGATATCTACAGACAGGGTAAAGGCGGTTTATCCGGATGCGGCGGAGGAGATAAATTCGATGGAGGCTGCTTATAAAGCGGTTCTTGACAGGTATCGGGATTTATTTGTGAAGGGGCGTAAAAACATCCTTGTCGCCCATGCCTTTATTGTTAACGCGGAAACCTCCGTCAGCGACAGGGCGGCCGAGGTGGGCAAAGCGACCATGATTGGCTCGTATGTCTTTGACGGCTTTGATTATGTTGCTCTGGGTCATCTGCATGGCCCCCAGCAGATCAGCGGCAGGATCAGGTACAGCGGTTCTCCGATGGCTTATTCCTTTGGTAAGGAGGAAAAGCAGGAGAAGAGCGTAACGATCGTTGACACCGATTCCTGGGAGCAGAAGCTTGTACCCGTACCGCAGCTTCACAAGAGAACTACTCTTACGGGTACCTTTAAGGAGCTTATGGAGGCTGATTTTGATGATGATATAAAAGACGGTTATGTTCGCCTGGAGGTCACGGACAGCTATGTGGGTATGGATTCCATGGCTGCCTTCAGAGAGCAGTATAAGAATCTTCTGGAGGTGACAGGCAGGGAATTTGACCGGGATGATGCCAGGATAACCATGACTGTCGAGGAATTTGAGAATGCCGGTACTGATCCCGAGGCTGTTTTTTCACAATATTGCAGGGACATTCTGGGTGAGGAGCCGGACGGTCATCTGATCACACTGTTTAAGGCTGCGTTGGAGGAATACGAGAAGGAGGTTGAAAAAGGATGAGGCCTGTAAAGGTTGAGTTTCAGGCTTTTGGCCCGTATGCGGGGTATGAGCAGGTTGATTTTGAGGCCGTTTCCTCAAACGGGCTGTTTCTCATATGCGGAAAAACCGGTATAGGAAAGACCATGATCCTTGACGCCATGACCTTTGCGTTGTTTGGCAGGAGCAGCGGACACGGAAGAGATGACTTTGCAGCCATGCGCTGTACAAATGCGGATTTTGAAACGGATACATTTGTCAGGTTCGAATTTGAAAATCATGGGGATCACTATCTTTTTGAGCGCAGGCTGGAGCGGAAAAGAAAGAACCTCTCCGCTGCTTACAATGTTTCTGAAAAGGATGAAGCCGGAATATGGCGCCCTCTTATGGAAAATGCCAGGGAAAAGGCGGTCAATGAGAAGGCGGTGGAAATAATAGGCCTTGAATATGAACAGTTCCGTCAGGTCATTGTACTTCCTCAGGGGCAGTTTGAACGTCTGCTTACTTCAAATTCGGACGAGAAGGAGAAGATACTGACCAGTATTTTCGGAGAGGACAAATGGCAGATCATTGCTGACCGCTTCTATGCAGGGGCGGACAGACGCAGGAATGAGTTAAAGGGCATTCAGGAAAGGATACAGAACAGTCTTCTTGAGGAAGGCTGTGATTCAACAGATCAGCTTGAGCTTGAGCTTAAGCGTAAGCAGGAGCAGGCCGCGGCGCTTGAGGAGGAGTATATAAGGGCAGATTACGGGAAGCTGATCAAAAAACAGCAGGCAATACTTGCCACAGCCAAACGATTTGGGGATCTTCACAGGGCGGAGGAAAGGGCAGCTTTGCTTTCGGCACAAAGGGAGGAGCGGGAGGCCTGGGAAAGGGCGTTAAATGATGCGAAGCGTGCCGATAAGGTAAGGACACTCATCGAAGCGGTGGAAAGCTCTGCCGAAACGCTCAGGATGAGAAAAAAAGAGGAGGAGTCGGCAGAAAGGATCGCTGAAAGCAAAAAGGCGGCTTCCGGTGAGGCTTCGGAAAGGGTCAGGCTTCATGCGGAAAAAGAAAAGGATATAGAGAGTCTTAAGGCAAGGAGGATCCTTTATGAGGGCAAACGTAAGGCTTACGACGGGCTTAAGGAAGCAGAGGCGGAGCTTGCCCTGAAGAAAAAGGCCGCTTCCGATGCCCTTAGGGAGGAGGAAGCGGCCAGAAAAGAAAAGGCTTTTTTTACGGAGGAGATCGTCCGTATCCAGAAGGAGTATGCGGCGCTTCAGGGTGAGCATGAGGAGCTCCTGAACGCTTATCTTGCCGGAATAACAGGTGAGCTTGCCGAAAAGCTTAAGCCCGGAGAGCCCTGCCCGGTCTGCGGAAGTACCGAGCATCCGCATAGGGCGGAGGCCTCCGGCAGCAGTGTTTCCAAGGCCGCGGCTGAGTCAAAAAAGAAAGCCGCGGATAAGAAGTACCGGGAGCTTAAGGAGCTTATCGCGGGGCAGGAGAAGGCTGAAAAGCTGGCAGAGGCAAAGCATGCCGCGGTAGAAAGAGCCAATACTGAGGTGATCATGCTTTCCGAGCGATTGGACAGCAGAAAGAAGGAGCTTGTCGAGGGTATTGTAACGGCCGAAAGGCTTGAGCAGGAGATCGCCGGGCTTACGAGTGCCGTTAAAGAATATGAGGAGCTTAAGCAGCGGCTTGCTGAGGCGGAAAAGACAGCAAAGAACGCTTATATAGAATCGAAAACAAGGATCGGATCGGCAAGGAAGGAGACTGAGGCGGCTGATAAAAAGCATAAGGATGCGCAGAAGGCCCTTAAAGAGGGGCTTAAGGAAAACGGATTTGAGTCCCGGGAGAATGCCGAGGAGTGCATGCTTGATGATGAAGGCATGGATGCCCTGTCTTTGCGGATAGCCTCATATGATGCGGGCGTTAAGACCGCAAAGGAGGATATTGAGTCGCTTAAGACCGAATTGATGGGCAGGGAGGAGCCTGATGAGAAAAGCTGTCAGGAGATCCTTGATCGTGCCGGTGCCGCGCAGGGTGAATACAGAGAGAAAAAGGGCATATTATCAAAGGAGATCGAAAGACTTGATAAGAAGCTGAAGGCGCTTAAAAAGGAAGGAGAGGGCATCGGTGATAAGCTCCGCGAGGCAGAGGGTGATCTGGCGTTTGCAAAGAAGCTTCGCGGTGATTCCGGTACCGGACTTCAGAGGTATGTACTTGGGATCATGTTCTCTTCAGTGATCACTGCCGCAAATAAGATGCTTGAAATGGTTCATGGCGGCAGATACCGTTTATACCGGTCTGATGAGAAGGCTCAGGGAAGCAATAAGCGGGGACTTGAGCTCAAGGTCTTTGACAGGAACAGTCAGGAGCGTAACGGCAGGTTCGTGAGCACGTTGTCCGGCGGGGAAAAATTCCTTGCTTCACTTGCCTTGTCGATCGGAATGTCTGCTGTGGCGCAGAAGAGCGGAATAAGGATCGAGGCATTGTTTATTGATGAGGGCTTCGGCTCTCTGGATGAAGCTTCGATCGCAGATGCAATGAACGTTCTTAACAGCATCCAGGAGGCAAACGGGCTTGTGGGCATAATATCCCATGTGCGGCTCCTGCAGGATCAGATACCGTCAAAGCTTCGCGTAGAAGAGGACGGGCGCGGCAGCCATATAGTTCAGACCATAGGATAGATCACGGGGAAGGGGATCTCTGAAGGCTTATAGGGAGGTAATATGAATTTTTATGTTGATTTTGATGACTGTCTCTGTGAGACGGCCCGGCATTTTTCCGGGCTGGTGAAGGAAATGTTTTGTAAGGATGTGCCATATGAGGAGATAAGATATTTTGACCTACAGAGATCATTTTCCATTACGGGGCAGCAGTTTGAGGAGCTGATGCTTAAGGGGCACAGACCTGAGGTGCTTTTGTCATATGAAGAAACGCCGGGCGCGATAAAGACGGTCAACAGCTGGATAGATGAGGGCCATGACGTGTCGGTTATAACGGGACGGCCTTACAGCGCTTATGAAGCGTCACGGGAATGGCTTGATCGTCACGGCCTTGGGCGTGTCAGGCTCTATTGCCTGAATAAGTACGGAAGGGACAGCTTTATAAAGAGCAGCGACTTCAGCCTTGAGGTTGAGGACTATTATAAAATGCATTTTGATTATGCCGTAGAGGATTCGCCGTCTGCATTCCGTTTTTTCGGGCATCTGCCGGGACTTACGGTGCTGGTTTACGAAAGGCCCTGGAATCGGGAATGTGAGCTCCCGGGAGGAAATTATCACCGCTGCGGCGACTGGGCTGCCATTGCGGAGCTTGTAAAACCGCATTTTAGGGGATGCCGGGAGGACACCGGATAAAGCAGGGCGCCGGAGCGGGCCTGTTGCAGTGAGTCTATTGTAGTGCTTTTCATAATGTGGTAGAATCTGTCCTTAAGCACTCACGGCTGCCGGCGGCGGTGAGAGAAGTATCTGTGGTTTTACAGGGCGGATCGGCTCAATCAGAAGAGAGGGAAAGAGAATGTTTCGTGAAATGAGACGGTTTAAGCAGCAGATAAGCAATGAGGAATGTATACGGATATTAAAGGAGGAGCCCCGCGGCGTTCTTTCGGTGATCGGTGACGACGGATATCCCTATGGGATCCCGCTCGATCACTGGTATGAGGAAAGCGACGGAAATCTGTATTTTCACGGTGCGAAGGAAGGTCATAAGCTTGACGCCATCTCAAAATGTGATAAAGTATCATATTGTGTCTGTGACAAGGGATACCGCAGGGATGGGGAGTGGGCACTGAATATCAGCAGTGTTGTGATATTCGGCCGTATGAGCCTTGTGGAGGATGAGGACAAGGCCGGAGAGATATGCACAAAGCTCTGCCGTAAGTTTACGGACGATGAGGAATATCTTCAAAAGGAGCTTGCAAATTCGCTGTCACGGGTGCAGTGCTTAAAGCTTACTATAGAGCATATGACAGGAAAGCTGGTGAACGAGTCGTAATGAAGGACTGATTAATTCAGTCTTTCATTAGTTGCCTGCGGCGCAGCATATACGGATAAAGGCAGGGCTATGTATGGATGTTTTCAGTGCCCGAAGATGAAGGAGCGTAAATAAAAGTATGATCACATTGCTGATAATAATGGGAAGCGCCATTATGATCGGGAATATCATTGCTTATATCAGGTTCATAAGGAATTCGACAGATATAATGCTCTCCGGTAAGCACGGTGAGCCGATATGGGAGAAGATAGGTCTTATCCTGCTTGTATTCTTCCTTACGGGGTACCTCGGTGTAGCCTTTGCGGGGAAGCCGGATTATCTGATGGCGGGGATACTGTTTTTCGGCGCGATATTTGTGTCATTGGCGCTGATCCTCATGTATTATCTTGTGGATACCCTTAAGGACAGGAGCCTTGAGGTGACGGAGACGCTGGTGGGAGTTATCGAGGCCCGTGATTCGAACTTAAACGGTCACAGCAGAAACGTTCAGATGCTCTGTAAATGCCTGTACAGGCATCTTCCCGTACAGATCAGGGAGGGGATCAACCCTGTGAATTTCGAGTATGCTGCGTTATTGCATGATGTTGGGAAGCTGGGGGTTCCGGAAGCCATTCTGAATAAGCCGGGCAAGCTTAACGCGCAGGAATGGGATGTGATGAAGCAGCATCCGAAGATCGCTATGGATCTGCTCAAGCCCATTCCCTCGTTTGATGAGATAAAGGACTGGATACTGTATCATCATGAAAGGATCGACGGCAATGGCTATTACGGGCTGCCCGGAAAGGATATTCCGACGGCGGCAAGGATAATAGCGGTATGCGATACCTACTCGGCCATAACCATGCGCCGGTCATATAAGGACAGGAGGACGTACGAGGAGGCTGTGGAGATCATAAAAGATGTGTCCGGGACCCAGCTGGATCCTGATATAGTAAAAATCTTTATAAGCATTCCAAGAGAGGAGCTTGAGGCGTGTACGCCTCATACCGTTGATTTTATGAGCTGAAAGAACATACCCCCTCAGCCGTTTAAGCCGAGGGGGTATCTGATTACTGGAACCAATGGGGCTCGAACCCATGACCTCTCACACGTCAAGCGAACGCTCTCCCAGCTGAGCTATGGTTCCGTGTACTTGGGTATTATAACATATTATAACAGGAAATAAAATAATTAATTTTGCGGAATAATTTTGCAGAACATGGGACCTGAGGCAATAGGTCACCGAAGGGTGAACTGTTGCGACCTGAGGGAAAAATCCTGAATTTGGATTTTTTTCTTGACAATATATATTTAGCAAAATATAATGTGAAAAAAGATAAATGCTTTTGAGGTGAAAGAATGGCGCAGGAGTATGAGCAGCTTTTGCTGAAAAACCAGTTATGCTTTCCGCTGTACGCATGCGGAAGGAAGATCGTCGCAAGGTATACGCCGTATCTGAAGCCCCTTGGACTTACCTATACGCAGTATATAGTGCTTATGGTACTGTGGGAGAAGGGGTCCGTGAATATGGGCAGGCTCGGAGAGATACTGTACCTTGACGCGGGTACCCTGACTCCGCTGCTTAAGAGGCTGGAAAGAGCGGGGTACGTTACCAGGGCACGGTCTAAGGAGGATGAGCGGATCACTATCGTGAGCATAACGCCGGAGGGTGACGCGCTTAAGGAAAAATGCAGGGATATCCCGGAAAAGATAGGCTCTGAGGGCGTGGTCCTCAGTGAAGCCGAGGCGGCGGAGCTTTACAGGCTGCTGTATAAATTTCTTGAAGCCGAAGGCTCTTAAGGGATACGCAACATTATTTCTAAAACAGGAGGTTATGAGATGATCTACGATTATGAAGTAACAACAGGAAAGGGAGAAACGCTTAAGCTTTCCGATTACAAAGACAGGGTGATCCTTATAGTCAATACCGCTACGGGCTGCGGCTTTACGCCTCAGTATGCTCCTATAGAGGAGCTGTACAAGAAGTATCATGACAAGGGTCTTGAGATCCTTGATATCCCCTGCAACCAGTTCGGCGGCCAGGCTCCGGGAACGGATGAGGAGATCCATGAATTCTGCACGCTGCATTACAATACCACCTTCCCTCAGATGAAGAAGGCTGATGTCAACGGAGAAAATGAGCTGCCCTTATATACCTACTTAAAGTCAGAGAAGGGCTTTGAGGGCTTTGACGAGCATGAGCTTAAGCCCCTTCTTGAAAAGATGTTCTCGGAGGCAGATCCTGAGTGGGACAAAAAGCCTGATATCAAATGGAACTTCACCAAGTTCGTGATCGACAGAAGCGGCAAGGTGGTCGCCCGCTTCGAGCCTACGGCCGATATGAATAAGGTTGAGGAGTGTATAAAGTCTCTGCTTTAAGAAGCATACGATTCCCTGACAGAGCTCTCTGCCGGGGAATCGATCTTTAAAGGAAAATAACAGCAGCTGTCCGGAGTGACCGGGCAGCTGCTATTGATACTTTTATTTCCGAATCTCAGTCATACGGAGGAACACCATGGAATTTACAATGATCGAAACAGGATGGCTGTCGATACTGCCGCCGATCATCGCGATCGCGCTGGCCCTGATCACCAAGGAGGTATACTCGTCTCTTTTTATAGGGATATTTTCCGGGATGCTGATATACAGCTTTTCAACCGGGGGCTCGGTCGTTTCCGCCGCCTCGCTTACCTTTGATATGATGAGCTCAAAGATGGCGGACAATGCTTATATGATCATTTTTCTGGCTCTTCTGTGGGCAGTCGTGATGCTTGTTACAAAATCGGGAGGCAGCTACGCCTACGGGAAATGGGCGGGCAAAAGGCTTACGAATAAAAGGGCGGCTGTCCTTGCGACCTCGTTTCTGGGCATTCTCATCTTTATTGACGACGGGTTCAACTGCCTGACCGTGGGGACCGTCATGCGTCCCATCACCGACAGGCTCAGGATATCAAGGGAAAAGCTTGCTTACATAATAGACGCGACCGCGGCACCTGTATGCATCATCGCTCCGGTCTCAAGCTGGGCCGTTGCCGTGGCAAGCGAGGTGAGCGAAACAAACGGCTTCAATATTTTCCTTTCTACGATCCCGTATAACTTTTATGCGCTGATGACCATACTGATGGTGCTTGTAATAGCCTGTACAGGAAAGGATTTCGGGCCGATGAAAAGGGCTGAGGAGAAAGCCCTGAGCGCAGTATCCTCCGAAGAGAAGGAGGAAAACGAACTGCCGCACGGAACAGTGGCAGACCTTGTGCTTCCGATCCTTGTGCTTATTGTCTGCGCTATTCTTGGAATGGCATATGTGGGCGGCTTTTTTGAGGGAGTGAGCTTTTCCGAAGCCATAGGCTATAATCCGACCGCGGGGCTTTCTCTCGGAGCCTTTGCGGGGCTTGTATGCGCCATGCTTCTGTATATTCCGCGGAAGCTTATGAAGCCCAGGGAATTCATGGACTGCATCGTAAAGGGTATAGGCAATATAGTTCCGCCGATGTTAATTCTTATCCTTTCATGGACTCTGGGCGGGGTATGCCGCCAGCTCATAGGTACGGGTATATTTATATCCGGGTTTGTAAGCAGCTCAAGCCTTCCGGTCGGCCTGCTTCCGTCCCTGATATTCGTGATCGCGGCTTTTATGAGCTTTTCGATGGGCACCTCCTGGGGGACCTTCGGCATGCTCATCCCCATCGTGACCATGATCTGCGAGACAGAGGGGATGGGAGGGCTTCTGATCCCTGCCCTCGGAGCGACACTTGCGGGATCGGTGTACGGAGATCACTGCTCTCCCATATCCGATACTACCATTCTTGCCTCTACCGGAGCGGGATGTGAGCATATAAGACATGTAGAGACACAGCTCCCCTACGCGACCCTTGCGGCGGCGGTATGCGCTGTCGGGTATCTTATCGCAGGCTTTACCGGCATTCCCTGGATAGCGCTTGCGGCAGAGTCAGCGCTCCTTATAGCGGCTGTCATGATATTGAACAGATCCGGCGATTTAAGCAGTGATGCGTGAATTGCGCCCTGATTTATGTGAATTAATACTGGCAAACAGTACATTCAAGTGTTATTATGTATTAAAAACCGCAAAGAGAGGTTTCGTGAATGGGACTGGTTAAGACAAATGATAAGCTGGCCTTTATAAGCCCCTGCATAGCCAAGAAGAATGAGATAGACGACCCCAATAACGGCGGGTATGTTTCATACAATCTGACCTTTTCAAGGCTGGTGGCCTACCTGAAGGCTCACCCTGTAAGCGGCGCCCAGCCCTTAAAGGATGAGATCGAGTACGGTCTGGGTTCCATTTACCCTATGCCGGGAGGCCTCAAGGAAAATGTATACTGGCTCCTCGGAGAGGACGCGCTTGTCCGTCAGATGGAGGGCGAGCATCATATGTATGAGTATCTGCGCAGGAACAAGGATCGCATAAAGGGCGGAAGGATCCCCTACCTTTTTGTTGACGCTCTGAACTGTACCAACGGTTGCCTTTACGGAACCGGAGTAGACAACCGCAAAACGATGAACGAGGACGTGTTCATCAATATCCAGAAGATACGCGCCGACAGCAATAAGAACAATCAGGATATAAAGGAGACTATCAACAAGCTTATATCAGAATCCGGAAGGCTTTCCGAGATCGTTGACAGCGTCAATCAGCGTGCCGAGAGCCTTGTTGCTTCATCAGAGGAGACCACCGCGGCAATAAGCATGATGCAGAATGTGACAAAGCAGGTGGAGGAATCCCTTAAGCAGGTACTGGAAGCGTAAAAGACCATGGAATTCAGACTTCATTCCGAATACAGGCCTACGGGCGACCAGCCCCAGGCCATTGAGAAGCTGGTGAAGGGCTTTAAAGCGGGCAATCAGTTTGAGACCCTTGTAGGGGTCACGGGCTCCGGCAAGACCTTCACCATGGCGAATGTCATCGCGGCGCTGAATAAGCCGACGCTTATCATTTCCCACAATAAGACCCTGGCAGGCCAGCTCTACGGCGAGATGAAGGAGTTCTTCCCCGAGAACGCGGTGGAGTATTTTGTGTCCTATTATGATTATTACCAGCCTGAAGCGTATGTTCCCTCTACGGATACCTACATCGAGAAGGATTCGGATGTAAACGATGAGATAGACAGGCTCAGGCTTTCGGCGACGGCGTCCCTTTCGGAGAGAAGGGACGTTATCGTTGTGGCCAGCGTTTCCTGTATCTACGGAATAGGCAGCCCTTCCGATTACATGAACATGATAGTCTCGCTCCGCCCCGGCATGGTAAAGGACAGGGACGAGGTCATAAGGGAGCTGATCGGCATCAATTATGAGCGGAACCAGATGGATTTCTCCCGCGGAAGGTTTCGTGTAAGAGGGGATACCATTGACGTATTCCCGGCCTGGGAGGCCGAAATAGCGGTAAGGGTCGAATTCTTCGGAGACGAGATAGAAAGGATAGTACAGATCGACCCGCTTACCGGCTCGATAAAGGCGGAGATGACGCACTTTGCGGTATTTCCCGCGTCTCATTATGTTATTCCTCCTGAAAAGCTTGAGATGGCAATATCCACGATAGAGGCCGAGCTTAAGGAGAGGATAAAATATTTTGAGGATGAGGGGAGGCTGTTAGAGGCGCAGAGGATAGGCGAGCGGACCAGATATGATATAGAGATGCTCAGGGAAACGGGCTTCTGCTCGGGAATAGAGAATTATTCCAGGCATATGTACGGGAATCCCCCGGGAGCCATGCCCTATACGCTTATGAACTATTTTCCGGAGGACTACCTTATCATAGTGGATGAGTCCCATATGACGATCCCGCAGATAGGGGGAATGTACGCGGGCGACCGCTCCCGGAAGACCACTCTCGTGGATTTCGGCTTCAGGCTTCCCTCGGCGCTTGACAACAGACCCTTGAACTTTAGTGAGTTTGAGAGTAAAATAAACCAGATGATGTTTGTTTCCGCCACCCCTTCAAAGTATGAAGAGGAGCATGAGCTGCTGCGGGCGGAGCAGATCATCCGGCCTACAGGGCTGCTTGATCCCGAGATTTCCGTTCGTCCCACGGAGGGACAGATAGATGATCTTATTTCCGAGATAAGGAAGACCACGAAGCAGAAAAATAAGGTCCTGGTAACGACACTTACCAAAAGGATGGCGGAGGATCTTACGGATTATCTTAAGGAAGCGGACATAAGGGTAAAGTATCTCCATTCGGACATAGATACCTTAGAGCGCGCAGAGATAATCAGGGACATGAGACTGGATGTCTTTGATGTTCTGGTGGGCATAAACCTTTTAAGGGAGGGGCTTGATATTCCCGAGATCGCGCTTGTTGCCATACTGGATGCCGACAAGGAGGGCTTTCTTCGTTCCGAGACTTCACTTATCCAGACTGTCGGAAGGGCGGCAAGGAATTCCGAGGGTCGTGTCGTCATGTATGCGGATATGATGACCGATTCCATGAAGAAGGCTATCGAAGAGACGAACAGGCGCCGTGGGATACAGGAAAAATATAACAGGGAGCACGGTATAACGCCGACCACCATAAAGAAAGCCGTTCGCGATCTGATAAGCATTACTAAGGAGATCGCAAGGGAAGACCTTAAGCTCAGAAAAGACCCTGAATCTATGGACAGACAGGAGCTTCAGAAGCTCGTCAAAAAGGTTGAGGACAGAATGAGAAAGGCTGCGGCAGAGCTTGATTTTGAGAACGCGGCGATGCTGCGGGATGAGATGTTAAGGCTTAAGGAGCAGCTTGCGGACTTTGACCGGCAGACCGGTGAAGGCGGGGAAAGGGAATGAAGAAGGTTTCTGTTGTGATTCCCACGTTTAACGAGTCAGAGAACGTGGGAAATCTTGTTAATCAGATAGATTATGCTTTAAGGGACATCCCCTTTGAGATCATTTTTGTTGACGACTCAAACGATGATACTCCGGAACGGATAAAGGATATAATCCTTTCACGGAGCAGGGACGCAGATCCTGAAAGAGGCGAGGTCAGGCTGTTTCACCGGGAGAACGAGAAGGGGCTTGCAACGGCAGTGCTTAAGGGCTTTTCTCTGGCAAAGGGCGATTATATCGCGGTTATGGACGCGGATCTTCAGCATCCGCCCGTCATCCTCAGATCCATGTACGCGGCGCTTACGCACGGTGCGCATATATGCATTCCCAGCAGATTCATACCGGGAGGCTCGGACGGGGGGCTGGGGCCCTACAGAAAGCTTGTTTCCGGAGTTGCAAGATATATAGGGAAGATCTTTCTCCCCTGTCTGAAAAAGATCTCGGATCCTACCAGCGGCCTTTTTATGTTTCAGAGAGAGGTCATAGAGAACGCAGAGCTTAAGCCTATAGGGTGGAAGATCATGGTAGAGGTCCTTGCCATGGGGAATTATACCAGGGTGACGGAGATCCCTTACAAGTTCCAGGCACGTCCCGCGGGCGAATCCAAGCTGTCCTCTAAGGTGACCATTGAATACCTTAAGCAGATATACGGCCTTATGAGCAGGGCGCCGAAGCATAAGGACACAATGGTAGCCAGATGGAGTCCGGAAAAGCTGAAGGCTGCTACCGATGCCCTTAACGATCACAGATGATCCTCTCATAAATGAGGCAGGCAGCCGGGCATAAAAACTTTATGGAATAATATCTATGGTTTTCAGCTCCGTTATTTTCTTATGCTTTTTTCTGCCCGTTATGATAGCGGGCTATTATATACTTCCCCGAAAGCTTTCAAACCTGTTTCTGGTGCTTGGAAGCTTGTTTTTCTATGCCTGGGGAGGCCCTGAGTATATCTTCATAATGCTTGCCTCCATTGCGGGCAACTATGTCTTCGGACTTTTGATCGGGCGGTCCCGGGACGATGAGGGCAGCAGGAGCCTCAGTATACGAAGGGTCGTTCTCATCGCCTCTGTGCTGTATAATCTGGGGATCCTGTTCTATTTCAAGTATTTTACCTTTATTCTCACTACGATCCACGATATCACGGGGAAGGAGTTTTATATTCCCGAAACAGTCCTGCCCATAGGGATATCCTTTTATACCTTTCAGGGCATGTCCTATGTGATCGATGTATACAGACAGCCTTCCCTGGTACAGAAGAATCCTCTGAACCTGGCGCTCTATATCTCCATGTTTCCGCAGCTGATAGCCGGCCCGATAGTGAGATATACGGACATAAGGGACCGGCTCCCCGCCTCGGGAAGAAGGACCGACGCTCACAGCTTTGCCCTGGGAATCGAAAGATTCATCATCGGGCTTTCCAAAAAGGCAATTCTTGCAAATTCCATAGGTGAGGTGGCGGACAGGATATTTTCCTCGGAGGTTCAGTATCTTGGCGTTATGGTAGCCTGGCTGGGCGCGGTCTGCTATACGCTTCAGATATATTATGATTTTTCGGGCTATTCGGATATGGCCATAGGACTCGGAAAGATCTTCGGCTTCGATTTTATGGAGAACTTCAATTATCCCTATATTTCAACATCGATAAGAGATTTCTGGAGGAGATGGCACATCTCTCTTTCCTCCTGGTTCAGGGACTATCTCTATATTCCTCTCGGGGGAAACAGGAAGGGGAACGTCTACCTTAACCTTATAATAGTATTTATCGCTACCGGGATCTGGCACGGAGCCGCCTGGGGCTTTGTGATATGGGGGCTGTGGCACGGCCTGTTTTCCCTGGCGGAACGGTTTGTTACAAACAGGGCGCCCGCCTTTAAGCTGCCGGCACCGGTGGGATGGCTGTATACAATGCTCGTTGTGATACTGGGCTGGGTCCTTTTCAAGCTTGAGGAGCTTCCGAAGGCGCTGTCCTACATAGGCGCAATGTTCGGTATCGACGGGGAAGCCTATGTGGCCTTTTCTCCGAGGTTTTACCTGGATAACAGGATGATAGTCATTATTCTGGCCGCGATCCTTGCGATGATCCCCTGGAAAAATATCCTTGCCGGGAGGGCTTTTATCCCTGCCTTTGCGGGAAAGCTCCTGATGCCCGCAAAACGTATCCTGCTTGTTATCCTGCTCCTTTTATCCATGATGTTTGTAGTAAACAGTACCTATAACCCGTTTATATATTTCAGATTCTGACCGCCCGGGTGAGCATCGGCTCTTCGGGCGCACTACATTTAACTGCATGAAGCATAAACTGTATGACATATTTTTCATAGCGCTGTTTCTTTCGATCCTTATCGTGCCCGCGGTACTCATTAACCGTAAGCCTCTTCAGATCTCGGAGATAGACAATGAGATGCTGACGGAATGGCCGGGCCTTGATCCGACCCTTTCAAATGCCGCCGAGCTTGAGAGCTATGTGGACGACCGCATCGGCTTCAGGGAGCAGGTGGTATCGGCATATATCTGGCTGAATGACAGGCTTTTTCACGTAATGACCCATCCGCTCTTCATGTATGGGAAGGAGGGGCATATTTTTTACAAGGATCCCTCCTATATTCAGGCTTACCAGCGGATGAACACCGATCCCGAATGGCTCGACGGTTTCGTGAGCTTTCTTGAACAGACGGATGCTTATCTTAAGAGCAAGGGCATAGATTTCCTTTATTATATGTGCCCGGACAAGAAGACCATATACTCCGAATATTTCCCGGACAGCATCAATGTGAATACCGGAAACGAGACCGTCCCGGGATATCTGGAGAAAAGGCTTAAGGACAGCGATGTGGACTATATCATCCCCATAAAGGAGCTTACCGGGGCCAAGAAGGAGCAGGTGGTGTACAATAAGCTTTATGACGCCACTCACTGGAACGAGGACGGCGCCTTCCTCGGGCATAAGCTTATCGATGACAGGCTGCGGTATGAGGACGAAGGTGTCCCCCCTCTTTCAAAGGAGGATTTCGACAGGAGCATGGTGCTTAAGGAAAGCCTTGATATCGCCAGATTTCCGATACATGAGGAGGTCCCAAGCTACACCCTTAAGAATGATACGAGCAATAATATGACCACGTATCTGCTTCCGGTGATCGACTGCTATACCCCGACGTTTTACGCTCACTTTACCAATGAGAACTGTGAAAACAATAAGATCCTGCTGATCTTTACCGACAGCTATTTTGCGACCTACTTCAAGTTCTATCAGGACAGGTTCTCAGAGGTCTACTTTATTCACAGGCAGAACTTTGAATACCTTCAGTATTATATCAATCTGCTTTTTCCGGATACGGTCATTTTTGAGACCGCGGAGCGCAGCATAAGCGGTGAAATGATGCAGCAGGCGGCATTTACCGAGGAGTATACGGGCAATCTTATCATGCAGACTCCAAAGGAGCTGGGAGGCACGCCCCTTGACAGATACCGTATCTATGAGGAGCCCTTTGACCCTTTGATCCCGGTCACAGCAAAGTCTCAGGACGTTTCCGGGAACATCCCCGCGTATACGATCTCCGGGGTAAAGGGAGTTGAGCTTAAGGAGGAGAACGGGGAGAAGGTGCTGCTTCTTGATACAGGTGCGGGAGACAGCATAGTTTCCGTAAACGGTTATGTGGAGCTGAACGGAAGGGATTATGATATATACGCAAGGATCGGGGACGAGGCGGTGATCGAGACCGATTACCTGGCCCTTAGGCACAGGGCCGGGGAATCGCAGACTGACACGGCATCCCATAAGGCGTTTTCGATAAATGTTCAGAGAAGATATCTGAGTGAACTTGACATAGAGCTGATCGCCGTTGACAGGGACAAAAACGAGGGCCTAGTACTGGATACCCTTAAAGTAAGGTATAAATAACTATTCAGGTTCAATGTCAGTATCTGTGCGGCAGATATTGCGGGCTTTAAAAACGGCTTTCACAGATGAGCTTACGAAGGAAAGAGCATGGAAAATAAAGCAGGAAAATACATTAAGATAAGGGGAGCAAGCGCCCATAACCTGAAGCATGTTTCCCTTGATATACCAAGGAACCGGATGGTGGTGGTGACCGGGCTCAGCGGCTCGGGAAAGTCATCCCTTGCCTTTGACACGATATACGCGGAGGGACAGAGACGCTATATGGAATCGCTGTCCTCCTATGCGAGGCAGTTCCTGGGCCAGATGGACAAGCCCGAGGTGGACAGCATAGAGGGCCTGCCCCCGGCGATCTCCATCGATCAGAAATCGACCAACCGTAATCCCCGTTCTACTGTGGGTACGGTCACGGAAATATATGATTATTTCAGGCTGCTTTACGCGCGTATCGGAACGCCTCATTGTCCGAAATGCGGAAAGGAGATAAACAAGCAGTCTGTGGATCAGATGGTGGACAGGATAATGGAGCTTCCTGAGGGCTCAAAGCTTCAGATCCTTGCCCCCGTCGTAAAGGGAAGGAAGGGAAGGCACGAGAAGGTGCTTGAGAGCGCCGCAAGAAGCGGGTACGTCAGGGTACGCGTGGACGGCGAGATGTACGATCTCTCTGAGGAGATCACCCTTGAAAAAAACAACAAGCATAATATCGAGATAGTGATAGACAGGCTGGTGGTAAGGGAGGGCCTTGAAAAGAGGCTTACGGATTCACTCGAACAGGCCCTGAGCCTGGCTGACGGTCTTGTTTACGTGGACGTAATCGGACAGGAGCTTATGACCTTTTCGGAGCATTTTTCCTGTCCTGACTGCAATATAAGCATAGAGGAGATCGAGCCCAGAAGCTTCTCCTTCAACAACCCCTTCGGGGCCTGTCCGGTCTGCGCGGGCCTGGGGTATAAGATGGAGTTTGATATCGACCTTATGATCCCGGATATGAGCATGAGCATTTCAGACGGGGCGATAAAGGTCATAGGCTGGCAGAGCTGTACCGACAGGTCGAGCTTTACCTATGCCACACTTAAGGCTCTTACTGAGGAATACCATTTTAGCCTTGATACTCCCTTTGAGGATTATCCCGAGGATATAAAAAATGTTCTGATAAACGGAACCGGAGGAAAAGAGGTTAAGGTACATTACCAGGGGCAGAGGGGAACAGGCGTCTATGACGTGGCCTTTGAAGGGCTTGTAAAAAACGTGGAGAGACGCTACCGTGAAACGGCCTCGGAGCTTATGAAGTCCGAGTACGAATCCTTTATGAGGATAACGCCCTGCAGCGAATGTAAGGGTATGAGGCTCAAGAAGGGCGCGCTGGCGGTGACCGTCGGAGAGAAGAATATTTATGAGCTTACGAATATGTCCATAAACGAGCTTAAGGATTTTATGGACAGGCTGGAGCTTGGCAGGCAGAAGCTTCTCATAGGAAAGCAGATCCTTAAGGAGATAAGCTCGCGGCTGGGATTTCTGATAGAGGTGGGGCTTGATTATCTGACGCTTTCAAGGGCTGCCGCTTCACTTTCAGGGGGCGAGTCTCAGAGGATAAGGCTCGCTACGCAGATAGGGTCCGGGCTTGTAGGCGTCGCCTACATCCTTGACGAGCCCAGCATAGGCCTGCACCAGAGGGATAATGACAAGCTTCTGGGGGCGCTTAAGAACTTAAGGGATATGGGCAATTCCCTCATTGTCGTGGAGCACGACGAGGATACCATGAGGGCTGCGGATCATATCATCGACATAGGACCGGGAGCGGGCTCAAACGGCGGCACCGTGGTTGCCGAGGGTACGGTCGAGGATATCATCAACACTCCGGGTTCTATAACCGGGCAGTATCTTTCGGGAAAGATCTCAATACCGGTCCCGAAGAAGAGAAGAAAGCCAAAGGGCTTTATAAGCATCAGGGGGGCGGCGGAGAACAATCTCAAGGATCTTGACGTGGATATCCCCCTCGGAGTCTTTACCTGCGTAACGGGAGTGTCGGGCTCCGGAAAGAGCTCCCTTATAAATGAGATACTGTATAAGGTGCTTGCCAAAAAGCTTAACCGCGCGGGAACCATTCCGGGACGGTACAGGTCCGTCACCGGCTATGAGCAGCTTGACAAGGTCATAGACATAGACCAGTCTCCCATAGGAAGGACGCCCCGGTCCAATCCCGCTACCTATACGGGGATATTCGACGATATCAGGGAGCTGTTTTCCACTACCGCCGAGGCAAGGGCCAGAGGCTATACCAAGGGCCGGTTTTCCTTTAACGTTAAGGGGGGCAGGTGCGAGGCATGCTCCGGGGACGGCATCATCAAGATCGAAATGCATTTTCTCCCGGATGTGTATGTTCCCTGCGAGGTATGTCACGGGAGACGCTATAACAGAGAGACCCTGGAGGTCAGGTACAGGGACAAAAACATTGCGGATGTCCTTGACATGACGGTAGAGGAGGCTCTTTCATATTTTGAGAATATCCCGAAGATAAGGGATAAGATAAGGACCATGAATGATGTGGGGCTGTCATACATTAAGCTCGGACAGCCCTCCACCACTCTTTCGGGAGGGGAGGCACAGAGGATAAAGCTTGCCACGGAGCTTTGCAGAAGAAGCACGGGAAGGACGATATACATCCTGGACGAGCCTACCACAGGCCTTCATTTTGAGGATATCCGCAGGCTTACCGAGATACTTCAGAGGCTTACGGACAATGGGAATACAGTGGTGGTCATTGAGCATAACCTGGACGTGATAAAGACCGCGGATTATATAATAGACCTTGGACCGGAGGGAGGAGACGGAGGAGGTACCCTTGTGGCAAAGGGAACTCCGGAAAGCGTTGCGAAGAATGGGAGGTCATATACGGGCTATTATATAAAGAAGATGCTTGAGAGAGGATAATGTCCATACAAGATCCGTGCGCATCCTCGCGGAGCGTTACAGTAAGCGCGATAATTTATTGCGCTTACCGTAAAACCGGGCTTGTTAAAGAGAAAGGGGTAAAGTGATCCGGGTCTTTTGCCGATATAATCAGCAGATGATAAAATGCCAGATAAAATAACAATGAAATTTAAATAATCCTCTTTGCAAAGATTTACTGTTGCATTATAATGTAGCTTGCAATGTTATGTAAATCACCGGACCAGTTCTTCACGCAGCAGGAGATTTCCGAGAAAAAGCTGGCCTAACAGCCTTTTCCGGCGACAGCCGGTCCGTTCAGGATATGTTTCAGGGAGCAAAGGGGGAAGTAATTAATGCTTTATACTGATATCGGTATCGACCTGGGAACCGCCAGCATTCTTGTATACATCAGGGGCAAGGGTGTTGTTTTAAAGGAGCCCAGCGTTGTGGCCTTTGACAGGGACACGAACAAGATAAAGGCGATCGGTGAAGAGGCCAGGCTGATGCTTGGAAGGACGCCCGGCAATATAGTGGCTGTAAGGCCTTTAAGGCAGGGAGTCATATCGGATTACACCGTTACCGAGAAGATGCTTAAGTATTTTATGCAGAAGGCCATGGGCAAGAAGACCTTCCGCAAGCCCAGGATCAGTGTATGCGTTCCCAGCGGAGTTACCGAGGTAGAGAAGAAGGCGGTTGAGGACGCCACCTACCAGGCCGGAGCCAGGGAGGTGGCCATAATAGAGGAGCCTATCGCGGCAGCTATCGGAGCGGGCATAGACATCGGAAAGCCATGCGGGAACATGATAGTGGATATCGGCGGAGGAACCTCGGATATAGCGGTGATATCCCTTGGCGGAACGGTGGTGAGCACCTCCATAAAGGTGGCGGGTGATGATTTTGACGAGGCGATCGTCCGCTACATGAGAAAGAAGCATAATCTCCTTATCGGGGAGCGGACCGCTGAGGAGATAAAGATAAAGATCGGGACTACCTATAAGCTTCCGGAGGTTGACTATCTGGAGGTAAAGGGAAGAAATCTCGTTACCGGTCTTCCGAGGACGGTTAAGGTCTCATCGGAGGATACGGAGGAAGCGCTCAGGGAGACGGCGTCTCAGATCGTTGAAGCAATACACAGTGTTCTGGAGAGGACCCCGCCCGAGCTTGCGGCTGATATAGCCGACAGAGGAATAGTGCTCACTGGAGGCGGAGCGCTTTTAAGAGGGCTTGAGGATCTTATAGCCTATAAGACGGGTATCAATACGGTAACAGCGGAGGATCCGATGACGGCCGTGGCAATAGGCACGGGTAAGTTCGTGGAATTCCTTGCCGAATATAACGGAGAGATAGAGTAAGCGCAGACAGGAAATGGTCCGTCAGGGATAAGTCGGATCGGAAAAGGCGGTAAGTATGCTTAAGGGACTGTACATCGCAAGCACCGGAATGTTGAATGAACAGAGAAGAGTGGATACCATGTCCAATAACCTGGCCAATTCCACTACTGCGGGCTTTAAAAAGGAAGGAACCACCGCGGAGGCGTTCCATGATGTGCTGGCGCTTAAGATAAAAGACACCTCGGAGCCGGGAATAGCCAGACGGCTGGGCCATATGAACATGGGTGTCAAGATCGGTGAGAATTACACGGATTTCAGCCAGGGTCCCTTCCATGAGACCATGAACAAGTTCGATCTGGCGATCTCGGGAGATGGCTTCTTTTCCGTTGAGTTTCAGAACAAAGCCGGGGATACGGATGTCAAATACACGAGGGACGGCGCGTTTACGCTGAATGTACGGGGAGAGCTCGTTAACAAGAACGGCGATTTTCTGCTGGATGTAAACGGAAATCATATCGTTCTCGATCCCACACAGGATTATTCCATTGACAGGATGGGGAATATCAGGGCGGCAGGCGCTGAGGTGACCCTCGCCCAGATAAATGTCGTGAACTTTGCGGATTACAATTTCCTTGAAAAATACGGGGAAACATATTTTCAGCCGGTAGAGGGAGCTGAATTCGCCCCGACGGATGCCCAGATATATTCCGGCTATATCGAGACCTCAAATGTGCAGACCGTACATGAGATGGTAGACCTGATCGCGTTCCAGAGGGCTTACGAATCAAACCAGAAGATCATACAGACCTATGACGAGAGCCTGGGCATTGCGGTCGAACAGCTGGGAAGGCTTCAGTAGGAGTGATTGAGAAGGAGTAAGGAGTATGGTAAGAACACTTTGGACGGCAGCAACCGGTATGATAGGTCAGCAGACCAACGTCGATACCATTGCCAACAACCTTGCAAACGTGAATACGGTCGGCTATAAGACCGAGACCAACGAGTTCAAGTCACTCCTGTATCAGACGATACAGACAAAGACCACATCCGCAAACGGGGATCAGAAGCCGGTAGGTGCTCAGGTTGGTCTTGGTGTAAGAAATTCGGCCATTGTTTCACAGTTCACCCAGGGCGCGTATCTTGAGTCGGAGAGCCCCACCGCCTTTGCCATAGGAGGAAAGGGCCTGTTCGGGGTGCATGGCAACGATGGTCAGACGTATTATACAAGAAACGGTGATCTCAGGTTTGCCGTTGGCGGCAATAATACCATGGTGCTTACTACCTCCGACGGTCTTCCGGTGCTTAATTCAAACGGTGGCGAGATAAGGATCCCCAATACCTATATCACCACCAGGATAGAGGTGGATGCCGACGGCTACCTTATGTATCCCGACGCCGCAAACAACATGCAGAGGATAGCGGGGATGCAGATAGGTCTGTGGCAGTTCCAGAACCCTTCAGGCCTTGACAAGGAGGGTGATTCCCTTTACAGCGCTACCGCCGCGTCGGGTCCCGCCCTTAACGAGGCCACCAATCAGAATCTTGAAAAGAGCGAGATCAGGCAGGGCTATCTTGAAGGAAGCAATGTTCAGGTAGCGGATGAAATGGTAAATCTTATCGTTGCGCAGAGGGCCTATGAGCTTAATTCCAAGGCGATCCAGACTGCGGATACGATGATGCAGGAAGCAAACGAGCTTAAGAGATAAGACATTATGGCGATCAGTCCGATAAACACAGATTATCTGAATAGCACAGCAGGCAGGGTCTCCGATACTGCCTCAACAAAAGACCTTGAGGACAAGCTTAACAGCTTTAAGGATATCCTTGATTCAAAGACGCAGGAAACGGAGTCCGAAGCTTCGGCTGAGGAATTCGACCGCGACGGAAAGCTTATGGAGGCCTGTAAGCAGTTTGAGGCTTATTTCATCGAGCAGGTCTTTAAGGAGATGAAGAAGTCGGTCAACCTTACCCAGTCAGAGGACGCTGCAACAAAGCAGCTTATGAGCTATTACGAGGACAATCTTACGGGTGAATACGCCAAAATGGCTGCGGATCAGCAGGAGAACGGGCTGGCGCAGATGCTTTATGAGCAGATGAAAAGAAACATGTCATAGATGGAAGTCATTTCCGGCTATATCAGCCATATTATTTTCAGGAACGAAGACAATGGATATACGGTATTTGAGTTTGTGAGCGGATCGCGGGACGATCCTCTTGTCTGCGTGGGCACCTTCAGGGATGTTTCGGAGGGTGAGACCGCGGAGCTTACGGGCGAATATACCGAGCACCGCATTTACGGCGAGCAGTTTCTGGTGAAGGGCTATGAAGCGAAGCGGCCGAAGGATGAGGAGGCTGTAATAAGGTACCTTGGGTCCGGTGCCATAAAGGGCGTGGGACAGGCTCTTGCAAAGAGGATAGTGGCGGCCTTCGGGGAGGACACCTTCAGGATAATCGAGGAGGAGCCCGAGCGCCTTTCCGAGATAAAGGGCATAAGCGAGAAAAAGGCCAGGGCCATAGCCGTACAGGCGGCGGAAAAAAGAGAGCTTCGGCGCGCGATGCTCTTTCTTCAGAAATACGGGATAGGAGGAGCTCTTTCCCTGAAGGTATACAGGAGGTACGGAGAGGGTCTTTATCAGATCCTTTCGGAAAACCCCTACAGACTTGCGGAGGACATAGAGGGGGCGGGCTTTAAGACCGTTGATGAGATAGCTAAGAATGCCGGGATCCGTCCGGACTCCGATTACAGGGTCAGATGCGGGACGCTTTACGCCCTGAAGGACGCTCTTTCGGAAGGACACTGTTATCTTCCGAAGGATGTGCTGCTTGATAAAAGCGCGGAGCTTCTGGGTGTGGACAGAGAGATGATCTGGATCCAGATACAGAACCTTGCGATGGATAAAAAGGTGGTGATCAAAGAGCAGGAGGGCACTGTCTGCGTCTACGAAAGCTCCTTTTACCGGCTTGAACAGCTTTGCGCCAGAAAACTTATGGACCTGAACGTCATACTTGAAAACGATGAGGCCATGGTAGACAGAAGGATAACACAGCTTGAGTCCTCGCTTAAGCTAAGGCTTGATAAAATGCAGAGGATCGCGGTAAAAAAGGCCGTGACGAACGGGGTAACGGTGATCACCGGAGGCCCCGGCACGGGAAAGACTACCATAATAAATATGATCCTCAAATACTTTGAGAGTGAGGCCGAGAACATCTTCCTGTGCGCCCCCACCGGAAGAGCGGCCAAAAGGATGAGCGAGGCAACAGGTTATGAGGCGGGTACCATACAGAGACTGCTGCATCTGACACCGCAGGCCGGCGGAAACGGTTATTATTACGAAAAAAACGAGGATGAGCCCCTGGAGGCGGAGCTTGTTATAGTGGATGAAATGTCAATGGTCGATATCTCCCTGTTTTCGGCGCTGCTTAAGGCGATACTTCCGGGAACGAGGCTGGTGCTCGCAGGCGATACCGACCAGCTTCCGAGCGTGGGCCCCGGAGCGGTGCTTAAGGATATAACGGGCTCCGGCTGCTTTGAGAACTCGACCGTGATCCTTAAAAAGATATTCAGGCAGGCGGGAGAAAGCGACATCATAGTAAATGCGCACAGGATCAATAACGGTGAGCATATCGAGCTGGACAACAGGAGCCGGGATTTCTTTTTTCTGGAGAGGGATAATATCGATCAGATATTAAATAACATTGTTATACTTACCAGAGACAAGCTTCCGGGCTATGTGAAGGCCACCCCCTTTGATATCCAGGTGCTCACTCCCATGAGGAAGGGAGTGCTGGGAGTGGAGACGCTTAATCCCATCCTTCAGAGGTACCTGAACCCGCCTTCACCCGGTAAGCGTGAGAAGGAGGTGGCGGGCGCGGTCTTTCGCGAGGGTGATAAGGTGATGCAGATAAAGAACAATTATCAGCTTACGTGGGAGGTAAGAAGCAGGTACGGGATCGCGGTCGACACCGGGGAGGGCGTTTTTAACGGGGATACCGGGATCATTAAGGAGATAAGCGATTATTCGGAAACGATCACCGTGGAGTATGACGGCGGACGGCTGGTGGATTATCCCTATGACGGCCTTGACGAGCTTATGCTTTCCTATGCGATCACCATACATAAATCACAGGGCAGCGAATATCCGGCTGTAGTGATCCCGCTTTTTAACGGTCCGAGCATGCTGTTTTACAGGAATCTTCTGTATACGGGAGTTACCAGGGCGGTCAAATGCGTTGTCCTTATAGGAAGCAGGGAACGAATAGGGCATATGATAGACAATGCGGACGAGCACAGAAGGTATACGGCCCTTGATCTGAGACTTAAGGAGCTTGAGGGCATGGACAGGGAGGCAGATGGCTTTATTTAGAAGAATTGGTGAGGGAGGAAAACGATCCGGTGAGGCGCTTCTTAATATAGTGTTTCCGAGGAGGTGCCCTGTCTGCGGGGATATAGTAACTCCGGACGGAGGGCGCATCTGCGGCGGCTGCGTCGGGATACTCAAATACGCGGAGGAGCCCTGCTGTCTTAAATGCGGAGTCCCCCTGAAGGATGATGCCGACGGGTACTGCCCCGGCTGCAGCGGGAGGGAACGTTTCTTTGACCGGGGAAGGGCGGCGTTTATCTACGATGACGTGCTGAGCCTCAGCATATATGGCTTTAAGTATCACGGAAGACAGGAGTATGCCGCCTTCTATGCCGATGAGATCATAAAGAGGCTGGGAAGGTTCATTGAAGCCGTAAGCCCGGAGGCGCTGGTTCCGATACCGCTGCATAAAAGCCGCTACAGAAAAAGGGGCTATAACCAGGCTGAGCTGATCGCGGAGAGGCTTTCGCGCAGGCTTGGAATACCCTGTGAGCCCGGGCTTCTTATCCGCGAAAAAAATACGAAGCCGCAGAAAGACCTGGGAGAGAAGGAAAGGCAAAATAATCTTAAAAAAGCTTTTAAAATAGGGAGAAATGATGTATCATTAAGTACAGTCATGCTGATCGACGATATTTATACGACCGGCAGTACTATGGACTCCGCAGCGGCCTGTCTTAAGGAAAACGGAGTCAAAGGGGTCTTTTTTATCGTATTAAGTGCTTCAAGTATGTTGTAATTCTGGTGTACCCCCGAAGGGGAATTTGCTAAGGAGGAATTCAAATGAACGTTAAAAACTGCAGAAGGTGCGGAAATATCTTCAATTATGTGACCGGACAGCAGATATGCCCTAAGTGTCGTGCGGAATTGGAGGAGATCTTCCAGAAGGTAAAGGAGTATATCAATGACCATGGCGGAGCTTCGGTAAGAGAGGTCGCCAAGGAGTGCGAGGTCGATGAGAATCAGATCAGGCAGTGGGTAAGAGAGGAGAGGCTTGTATTTTCAGAGCCTACGGCTGCCGGCATTCTCTGCGAGGGCTGCGGTACACCTATCGCTACCGGAAGGTTCTGTGAAAAGTGTAAGGCCAGCACCATAAATTCACTCAATGGCCTTATGCCCAAGAAGGAGGTTCAGAAGCCTGTACCCAAGCAGAAGGAGAGCGCAAGGATGAGGTTCCTTGATAAATAAATGTTAAACAACAGGAGAATAAGACTTATGACGCACATGGCCGCCTATGAAAAGGGGGCCGGAAAGCGTGATATTTCCATAAGCGAATATTTCAGGGGAGATTATATGAGCTTCCAGGTATGGAAGTCCGCTCTTTACGGGATACTCGGCTTCGGGATAATCGTCGCCCTGAATGTGCTGTATGATTTCAGCACGTTCCTGACGGATTTTTACAAAATGAACATCCTTGAATATTTTAAGGATCTGGCGGTCAAATTCGGGGTATTCATCGCGATATATATCGTTGTGTCTTATTTTATTTATGCCTACAGGTACTACCGGGTAAGAAAGCATCTGGATACTTATATAAGGCTGCTGAATGAGCTTTACGCAATGTATTCAAATGAAAAAAAGCAGTGATGCTTCATATCTGCCCGGGGTAACCGGGCAGATAAGGCAATTCGGGCCCGCACCCGGGCTGCTGTGTATGGAAATAGGGAATTATTTATGGAAACCTTATTGATGGTAAAAAACCAGATAATAAGAATATATGCCCGTTATGAAAATTACATACTGTCGGTGCTCAGGTTCATCCTGGTGCTTATAGCTATGCTTATGATAAATTCGAACGTGGGGTTCATGTCGAGGCTCAGGAATCCGGCCATTGCACTGATAGTGGCTCTTCTTGGCTCATTTCTGCCGCTGAACGCGACGATACTTCTGATGGGTCTTATCATAGTCGGCCATGTTTATGAGCTTTCTCTTGAGTGCGCGGTCGTTGTACTGTTTATACTGATACTCATGTTCATAATATATTTCCGGTTTTCGCCGACGGACAGCGCGGCGATAATCCTGACGCCTGTATTGTTTGCCTTTAAGATACCCTATGTCATCCCGGTGATGCTCGGGCTTCTGGGCTCCCCGCTCTCATGTGTATCCGTTGCCTGCGGGGTGGTCACGTATTATGTCCTTGATTACCTGAAGCTTAACGCGGACCAGCTTGCCAGCTCCTCGGAGTCTGACATAGCCAGTATGTTAAACGGCTTTAAATATGTGATAGACGGTATGCTCAAGAATGATACGATGTTCCTCATGGTGATCGCTCTCGGGCTTACAACGCTCCTTATATACCTGATAAGCAGGCTTTCGATCCCGTACTGCTGGAAGATAGCCGTGGGAGCAGGCTCCATAGTGGAGCTGATCCTTCTCCTTGCCGTGGGCGCCTCCTTTGACGCCGAGATATCGGTGGGGCTTGCGATCTTCGGGATAATACTCGGAGCGCTTGTCGGGGTAATAATCGAATTCTTCGCCTTCAATGTGGATTTCGGGCGTGTGGAATATGTGCAGTTTCAGGACGATGAGTATTATTATTATGTGAAGGCACTGCCGAAGGTGACGCTCGAGGCTCCTCAGAATAAGGTCAAGAGGATAAGTACGGAAGAATAAATGGAAACGGATGCATGGCGCAGATAGTTGACGGAATTTCATCCTACCTGGGAAGGTATTTCACCTGGATATCCTTTCCCAGAATAATGTGGACGGATGTAGTAGAGATTATCGTTATTGCCTTTCTTTTATATAACGTCCTTGTGTGGATCAAAAATACAAAGGCGTGGTCTCTGATGAGAGGGCTTCTGATAATCCTTATTTTTGTGTTTATTGCCGCGCTCTTTAACATGACTACCATACTCTGGATCGCAAGGAATTTTTTTTCCGTTGCGCTTGTTGCGGTCGTGGTGGTCTTCCAGCCCGAGCTGAGGCGTGCGCTTGAGCAGATAGGCAAGTCAAAGTTCTTTTCCTCTCTCCTTAACTTCGATAATACCAGGGTCGCCGGAGAGCTGTTTTCCGACAACACCATAAATGAGATAGTCCGCGCAAGCTTCCTTATGGGACGTGAGAGGACAGGGGCGCTTATTGTCATAGAAAACAACGATAACCTTGCGGAATATGAGAAGACAGGGATAGTGCTTGATTCGGTGGTATCAAGCCAGCTGCTCATAAATATCTTTGAACACAATACGCCATTGCATGATGGCGCGGTGATAGTGCGCGGCAACAGGATAACCTCCGCGACCTGTTACCTTCCGCTTTCCGACAATACCGAGCTCTCAAAGGAACTGGGTACCAGGCACAGGGCCGGAGTGGGAATATCGGAGGTGACCGATTCCATGACCGTAATAGTATCCGAAGAGACCGGAAGGGTCTCGGTGGCCCAGGGAGGAGAGCTCAGCAGGAACATAAGCGCGGAGGAGCTTACCAAACGCCTTGAACTGCTTCAGAACAAGGTGATAGAGGAAAGAAAGTTCATAAGGTGGAAAGGCAGGTCAAAGAATGAAGAAAACTCTGACGGGTAACATCGGCCTGAAGATCATTTCTCTGATCGCCGCCTTTATACTCTGGATGATCGTTGTAAATACAGACGATCCGATGATAACAAGGACTTATTCCGGCATATCCGTTGAGGTCATCAATACGGATTCGATAACCGATCAGGGGAAGACCTTTGAGATAATGGACAATACCGATACGATATCCGTGATCGTTCACGCAAAGCGTTCCGTCATCGAGGACATGAGCCGTGATTATATAAGGGCTACCGCCGACATGAAGGAAGTGACCGCGGTAAACACGATACCTATCGAGGTCCGTTCCACGCGGTTTTCCGACAGGATAGACTCCCTGACTCCGGTGACCAGGAATGTGAAGGTTCAGATAGAGGATCTGGGAGTGAGACGCATTCGTATAACCGCAGAGGCGACCGGGACCCCGGATGAGGGCTATGTGGCCGGAAACGCCGTGCCTACGGTCAACATCCTTACGGTATCCGGGCCCGCTTCGGTAGTTGAGAGGGTCGCCCAGGCAAAGGCCACTGTGGATGTTACGGGTGTAAAAAGCGATATTTCCACCAGTGCTCCCGTAAATCTCTACGATGAGAACGGAAACCTGATATCCGAGAGTATGCTGGATGTCAGTGTGACCGAGGTGCATGTGGATGTAAAGATCCTTGAAACAAAGACCGTGCCCGTAAGCTGCGGCCATATCACGGGTGTTCCCGCGGAGGGCTTCCAGATGAGCGGAGCAGTGAGCATTGACCCGGATTCTGTGAGGATATCGGGAAGCGGAAAGGCCTTTGAAGAGCTTGAAGCCATAAAGATTCCCGATGATATGGTGTCGGTATCGGGGGCGACCGGCAATGTCGTGCAGGAGATAGATGTCTCAGGGTATCTCCCTGAGGGTACCGCCTTTGCCGACCCGGGCTTTGACGGTATCGTGACTGTTACGATATATATCGGGAGCGTAGCGGTAAAGGATATAAACGTACCGGCCGTAAATATCAGTATCACGAATATTCCGGAGGGGTATTCCGCGGTCCTGGTGGATGTGGGAGGCTTTAAGCCTGTAGGAGTATACGGACTTTCGGATAATATCAGGCAGCTTGACGGAAATACGGTGACCGGCGTAATAAACGCTACCGGAGCCATACCTGCGGAGCTGATCGAGCAGGGGCTGCCGCTTCAGGGCTCCTATAGCGGTGAGGTGGCCTTTAATCTGCCTTCGGGCATCAGTGTCAGGGAACCTGCTTATATGGAATTCGTCCTGAATCCGATCTCCGCCAGCACTCTTCCCGCCATAGAAGCGCCTCAGACGGATACGCAGGGAGAAGCTGTTCCTGAGGGGGCGAATGTCATTCCTGATATCAATAACGGTATAGGCGGTGACATCGTGCCGGATCTTTCGGTGACTTCAGAGTAGGGCACCTGAATTTTGTGAAAAATTTATAAAAAAAGTGGTACAATCATTAAATTACTTGTGATATTGTACAAAAGATGGTATACTTTATCAGTCGGTTTTGAAGGAGATCAAAGCCGCAGCTGATTACACTTGCGAGTATTATTTACGGCGCCGGATATCCGCTTCAGGAAACGGCGCGGGCAGGAATGGAGGTCTGTTTGTATATATGGTCAGTCAGAAGATTGTTATTAAAAATCCGACCGGACTGCATTTAAGACCTGCGGGCATTCTTTGTAAACGTGCGATGCTGTATAAATCTCATGTCGCCTTTAATTATAAGGACGGGACCGCCAACGCCAAGAGCGTGCTGAGTGTTCTCGGTGCCTGTGTGAAGTGCGGCGATGAGGTGGAGTTTATATGTGACGGAGACGATGAAGAAGAAGCATTAGAGGGTATCTTAGAGGCTGTAGAGAGTGGGTTGGGTGAATAATGTTAAACTATAAGAGATACAGGAAAAATCCGGTCATTTACTACCCTGAGAGGGAGTGGTGCAATAAGGAGATCGAAAAGGCTCCGGTATGGTGCAGCGTTGATCTCAGGGACGGGAATCAGGCGCTTATCGATCCTATGGTGGTCGAGGAAAAGATAGAGTTTTTTCAGCTGCTTCTGAAGCTGGGCTTTAAGGAGATAGAGGTCGGCTTTCCTGCGGCATCGCAGATAGAATATGATTTTCTCAGGCAGCTTGTGGACCGTAAGCTTATACCGGATGATGTATGGATACAGGTCCTCAGTCAGTGCAGGGAGGAACAGATAGAGAAGACCTTTAAGGCCATAGAGGGGATAAAGAACATTATCTTCCATATTTATAACTCTACCTCGGTACTGCAGAGGGACGTGGTCTTTAATATGGACAAGGCGGGGATCACCGATATAGCCATAAGGGGTACACGCTGGGTCAGAGAGAGGGCGGAGGGCTTTCCGGGTAATTTAATCCTTGAATACTCGCCCGAAAGCTTTACCGGAACAGAGGTTGAATATGCGCTTGAGATCTGCACCGCGGTACAGAGGGAATGGGGAGCTTCGGCAGAGCGCCGTATGATAATCAACCTTCCCGCTACTGTGGAGATGAACACTCCGAATGTATACGCGGATCAGATCGAATGGATGAGCAGGCATTTTGAAGACCGGGACAGCATCATCTTAAGCATCCATCCCCACAATGACAGAGGAACGGGCATCGCGGCCACCGAGCTTGCCCTGCTTGCGGGAGCCGAAAGGGTAGAGGGGACGCTTCTGGGAAACGGAGAGAGAACAGGAAATATCGATATCCTTAACGTCGCCTATAATATGTTTTCCCAGGGGATCGATCCGGGGCTTGATATAGAAAATATCAACGAGATCATAGAGGCATACGAAAGGCTTGTAAAGATGCCTGTCGACGACCGGCACCCCTATGCCGGAAAGCTGGTGTTTACGGCGTTCTCAGGCTCACATCAGGACGCCATAAACAAGGGCGTGAACGCCATGAAGATGAGGAACTCCCAGATATGGGAGGTTCCGTATCTGCCCATCGATCCTTCGGATATAGGCAGAAGGTATGAGCCTATAGTCCGTATCAATTCCCAGTCCGGAAAGGGCGGCGTTGCGTTTGTCATGGATACCTATTTCGGGTTCAAGCTGCCTAAGGGAATGCATAAGGAATTTGCCGGGATCATTCAGGATATTTCGGAGCATCAGGGAGAGGTCTCCCCTGATGAGATAATGGCTGCCTTTAAAAAGAATTATATAGACAGGAAGGAGCCGCTTCACTTCAGAAAGCTTAAGGTGGACGACAGTTCCTTTGAAGGGCGGGAGGCCGCCAAGGGCTCTGAGACCGAATTTGATACCCATGTTGTGCTGAACTATACCTTAAACGGCAGGGAGGGAAGCTTTGAGGCAGTGGGTAACGGCCCCATCGATGCGGTGATCCGCGGCATCCGCGAGACCTTTGATGTTCATGTGAAGGTCCTTGATTACGAGGAGCATGCCCTTCAGGGCGGCGCCAACGCTCAGGCGGCGGCCTATATCCATCTCCTGAATGCCGACGACGGAAGGGTCACCTACGGCGTAGGAGTCAGCTCCAATATCACGAGGGCTTCCGTAAGGGCGATGTTCAGCGCGATAAACCGTCTGGAGCTTCTGTAGACAGCAGGCTCCGGCAGGCAGATATGCCGAGGAATGAAAAAGCACATACATAACCGATCACCGTTTTCCGGATATTCGGGTGTATGTGCTTTTATTATGATAGACAGAAGCCCCTGAGGCTTCCCCTGCATACAGCATACGGCGGTTTCGGGCAAGCCTGACCGCCATATACCGCATGCCGGAGTATCCGATCAGACCTGTGGCATATATTCGGAGATCGCTGTTCTCCAGTCCTTAAACATATGATCGGTAGTAAGTTTAAACATACTGTTTTCAAGGACCGAGTATTTGGGACGGTCTGCCGAGGCGGGATTTAATATCTTGTATTCCTCGCTGGTAACGGGGATCACTCTTGTGTCCTTTGCCGAAAGTCGGAATATCTCCTTTGCGAAATCGGCCCAGCTGCAGAAGCCCTCGCAGGTCCCGTGGAACAGTCCGTAATTATCGGTGGGAACCAGGCATTTAATGGCCCTGGCAAGCTCAAGGGCGGAGGTGGGCGAGCCGACCTGGTCGTCTACTACAGTGATCTCTTTATGAGTCTCTGAAAGCTTAAGCATGGTCCTTACAAAATTCTTTCCGTCTCCGTACAGCCAGGCGGTCCTTACTATAAAATATTTTCCGGCAAATTCCCTGACGAAATCTTCACCTGCAAGCTTGCTTATTCCGTACATCGTTACGGGACCGGTCTTATCGAATTCGGTATAGGGCTTATCCCCGTCCCCGGAGAACACGTAATCGGTTGAGACGTGAATGAGCTTTGCGCCAAAGCCCTCAGCGGCTATGCTTAAATTCCTGGGCCCTATGGCGTTTATCCTCATTGCGGTGTCCCTTTGGACCTCGCAGGCGTCGACCGCCGTGAAGGCCGCGCAGTTTATAATGGCATAAGGCCTGACTTCATCAACAAGCTCCTTGACCTTACCGAGATCTGTAATATCAAGGCTCCTGACCCCGTCGATCCCGAAATCTGTATTGATCAGCTCATAATCGGTGCTGCCTTCGTATACCCGGTTTATCGCCCGTCCGAGCTGGCCGTTGCAGCCCGTTATTAACAGTTTTTTCATCATGTCCCCCTTTTCCTGGTACTGCGTCAGTTTGTCCGAAGATACAACTATTTCCGTTAATGGGTATAAATTCCGTCCGCGGATTTCCGGTTTTCCATTTAATTGTCCGGACGAGTATAGTATACTTAAGTCTGCGGTCTATTTCAATACGGCTGCAAAGAAACACCTATTCTATGAGCATGAAAGGGAATCCTTCATGGAAAACAGCAAGCGTGATATCAAAGGGTATATAATAACAGCGTTATTTGCCATGCTGCATCTGGCGGTAACCTTTTATACGGACAGGTTTGTATTCAGTGTGCCGCCATCCGTAAATCCCACGGATTATATCATCTGCAAGCTTCTGGCCTTTGCGGCTCTCTATGCCTTATATTACGGCGTGTACCTGGTCTTCTTTGACAGGACCGGGAAGGGAAAGGAGCTTAGAAGGATCCTTTTATGCGCTGCCCCGTATCTCATCGTTATCGCGGCAGTATCGGCGGTAAAGCTTAAGGCAGGGTATTTAAGCAACGATGAAGCCCTTATTTACCAGAACGCCGTGACGCTTACCCATTATACCTGGTTTTATTACATAACGACCTTTTTCTATATCACCGCGCTGATGCTTATACCTTATATGTATGGCCCGATCTTTTTAAAGCTCATCATAGAGCTTCTGATAGTTGGCTATGTTGTATACAGGGTCGGGAAATATTTCGGAAGGGCTTACGGATACGCGGCTTATCTTCTGTTTTTACTGTATCCTGTGCTTGCCTATACGACGAGTGCCCACAGGCTGCCGATCTATTTTCTGGTATATCTCTACCTTATGGTAATGCTTATGTTCGACGGGCTTGAGGGCAGGGAGTTAAGCCCGGGAAAGGAGGCATGGATCATTTTCCTCTCCGCGGTGCTGACCCAGTGGAGAACGGAGGGGATCTATTTTGCGGTCATTTCGGTGATACTGATGTTTATTTCCTATCCGGGGCTCAGAAGCAGGAAAAACGCGGTCATCCTTATAACGGCCTGTATAGCCGTTCAGTATATCGTTTCGGTGCCTCAGAACGGCTTTACCGCAAACGAGCTGTCCGCAAAGGCTGATGACAGGATGAAGCCCTTCTATGCCTATACCGTGACCAATATGTTCCGCAACGGTCTGGACCGTGAGAAGAACAGTAAGGATATTGAGATCATCGACAGGTATCTCTCGGTGGAGGCGATCGACGCGATCAATGAGTATTACGGTGATATTAACTATGAGGACGTTCTGATACTGTATGCGGAGGGCTTTGTCGGAGTCAGGGAGGAGGCGGATACGGAGGATTTCTTCAATTATGCCGCGGCCTGTAAAAGGCTGTTCGTAAATAATGTCGATGTGCTTTTACGGACAAGATGGGGAGCCTTCTGCTACGCGGCGCTGCCCTATCATATTTCCTTTCAGGGAACGGGGCTTAAGGAGCTTGCTTCATTTGCGATAAGCGTGGTCAAGACCGTATCCTATAACCTGTTTATACCTGTTTCGGTCATCATAGTATTATGTATTTACGCGCTTTTTAAAAAAAGGTGGTTCACCTTTTTTGCGACAGGGGGGCTCATCGCCCACTTTATGATAGTATTTGTGCTTGCTCCTGCATCCTATTTCAAATACTATTTTCCTGTTTATATAATGGCCTATCTGTATGTGATGCTTATTATCATGCGACTTGTACAACGCCGGAGGCCGGAGGGGTTCGTGAATGGAAACGACTCATAAAACGGTGTACTTAGCCTTCCTGCAGAGATATTACAGATGGTGCCTGGAGATACTCACGGTGACAATAAAGGTCAGCTTAAATAAGGAGGGGCATAAATCCGCAGGCTGATAAAAGTGCTGTACTGAAATTTATGCTTGAATTTTGAATATCGTTATTGTATAATAGGTCCCGTTGTAGGGCTATCGCCAAACGGTAAGGCAACGGACTCTGACTCCGTCATGTGAAGGTTCGAATCCTTCTAGCCCTGCGAAAAGGGACCGGATTTTCGGTCCCTTTTGTTGTGCCCTGAAGCCTGTGTTTATGCGGCTTCCAGTAATTCTCAAAAATCAATTTTCTGCTTTTTTCTGGTTTGTCCTGACAGGAAAAATCAGGAAGAAAATCCCTCAAAAAACGTCAAAATCAGGCGTTATTCTAAAAGATAGGTCAATTTGAGATCAATTATAGGTCAATCAACGTTAACAAGAAAACAGTTACGATTTTGTAGCAACGAGAAAACTGGTTTTTGATAATAATTCATATGAAAAGGACACGTTCAATGTTAGAATGACGAAATTAAAAACCATGATTAAAGAACTATATGAATTCATAATGGACAGATGCTTGAAGTAAAAAACCACCGTAAGGTGGTTTTTTTGATGAGTATCTACAGAGATTATTAAAATGAAAGTAAATAAAGGTTTAATTGATGAGAGTATAAGCTCAGTTGAATGATATGACGATAGAAAGCGTTGGGGCTATTAAATTAGGTTTCATATTTTGACGCGGAAGTGGCCGTCTTGATACTTTTTTGCAATAACGGTGTTTTCGCGGCATATAGATAAGCGTGCCATTTCGATGTTATCGTCTATGCGGTTAATTGCCTCCTGTTCAGCCGGATTGATATCTTTATCCTTGTCGGCGTCATTTCGTATTTGAATATCTTTGGTTCTTACATAATCAGCAAGCTGCCGGTTCAGTGCAGGATGCTTGAAGGATATAGAGATAGTATCCGGCTGTGGTTTCCCTTCATCGTCATAGTCGGCATGGAAATCCATTTCGACCTGCTCATCCATTTTAGTGATCAGAGACATAACGTCCGACACCGTCAGGATATCGAAATCCGTAAAGATGTTAATGCTGACCCGTAACTGGTAGATGCTAGATGTATTGAGCCATTCGATGAAACATAGTATTATATAATGCTAAAAGCGGTCACCGATATTTTGGTGACCGCTTTATGGTGACTTTTGGTGTTGTAGCACGAAAAGTTACCAACACCTATAGA
>ODAI013914472.1_pt1 | contig 47244 bp, 38 predicted proteins | sample 1539321 | NCBI WGS metagenome assembly ODAI01 (sample SAMN02144231, study PRJEB22623) | gut metagenome | biome: sheep rumen | host: Ovis aries | place: New Zealand
CTGATTGTTTTCGCTGTTATTCTTATATTCCTCGGCGCTGCCTTCGGGACAGCAAGCGGCGTCGACTACCTGTTCAACAGGTAAAAAGGTAAGTGCTGATTTGAAAAAGGCAGCTGAAAACTGGATTTTTCCGATCATATTGTTCCTGTGGCCGCTTGTAAACTGCGCGGGCGGCATTGAAATCAGTGACAGCACATACAGTCTGGCAAACGATCTTTTCCTGAAGCCGGATTATATGTGGTATTTTGCTACGTTTCTTGCGGGACGCGCAGGCACTCTTATGATGCGTCTGCCCGGCGGTGCGGGAATCCTCGCGATGAATATCAAGTCGGGACTTCTGGTCAGCCTTATGGCGGCGGGCGTTTATCTGGCCTTAAAACGGAGGATACCGGCGCCCCTGCTTTTTGCCGCCGAGTGGACCGCGGTCTCCGTATTCTGGTCTCCGTATGTCTCGCTGTACAACACACTTTCCTACGCACTGCTGACCTTTTCCTGCATTCTTCTTCTGAAAGCCATGGAGGGCAGGGAAACGGGGAAAAAGGAGCTCTCGCTTTATTTTGCGGCAGGCGTCCTTCTGGGGTTGAATGTGTTTGTCCGCGTATCCAACATCACGCAGGCGGCGCTGATCGCGGCGGTTGTCTGGAACGCTTATCTGGAGAAGGAAAACGCGCGCGCCGTCCGGAGCAGGATCGCGGCCTGTGTTGGAGGGTTTGCCGCGGGAGCGGGCGCCTGCTTTCTTTATATCAGCGTCCGGCACGGCGCAGGTGCATGGCCGGCAGCCGTGTTCTCACTTTTCGGCATAACGGAAAGCGCGGAGGATTATTCCGCGGGCGGAATGCTGGATGCGACCCTTTCCGCCTACAGGACAAGCCTGAAGTGGTTTGCGCTGATGGCGGTTCCTGCCGCTGCGGGAAGCCTTGTCTATGCCTTCGGGCAAAGGAAAAAGCTCTGGGAGAAAAAGGCACCAGGGACCGCCTTCGGCATCTTCTATGCGGCGGGAATCCTCGTCCTTATCCGCTTTTTCTACGGCAGGGGAATGTTTACCGTCAATTACCGCGACTACTGGTGCATGTTTCAGTGGGCGATGCTGGGCATTATCCTGACGATTCTCCTTTCGGTCCTTGATCTTCTGGGTGTCCTTCCCAGGGATAAGGAAGAGAGCGTATATGCCAGGACCTGTGCGGCGCTTGTGATCATATTGATCCTGATACTGCCGCTTGGCTCGAACAATTACACTTTTCCGGTGCTGCTGGCGTTTGCGGTGATCCTCCCCTATACGCTGTGGGGACTGAACGCGGCTGCGAAAGCCGGGAAAAGAGAGCTTTTGCCCATGACATGCATGGCCGCTGCGGTCATGCTGATGCTCCTTGTACAGGGAACGGTATTCCACGTTCAGTATGCGTTCCGCGACGGTACGGACGGGACAAAGAGAACAGCTTATATCGAACATGCCGTGCAGGCAGAGGGCGGCATTTCATCCCTTACGGAGGGCGTCAAGACGACGCCTGCCAACGCGGCAGTCCTCGGAGAACTGATCCGGTATATGGAGGATTCCGGCCTGTGCGCAGGGAGTGAGGGAGCAATTCGTGATATACTGTTGCAGGCGGATGATTCCGAAAGCTCCCGGAAGCTGATATCGTACGGCACCGCGCCGGGGCTTTCCTATCTGCTGCTGATGGAGCCGGCACTGCCGACTGCGTGGCCGGATCTCGACAGCTATCCGTATGAGGAGTTTGAGCGCGCGCTTGCGGCAGCAGGCGAAGGAGCCGGCAAAGAGGCTCTTCCCGTTATCATCCTGCATGCGGACGGGACGGACGATCTCGACAGACTGATGGGCCGGCTTCCCGAAAAGACACAGGGCGAATCAGAAGGCGGCGGGGATCCGGCAGGGAGCATTCCTCCTTCCGGGAAAAAGGCGGCGCTCCTCGGACGCTTTATTGAGGATAACGGATACAGCATAAGCTATGAGAACGAAGCATTCCGGGTGTATACTGCATTACCCGGAAAGCAATGAAAAGGAGACAGGGGCAAGTGGCATACAGAATTCCTTTTAATATTCCTCCTTACACAGGCGGAGAGATGGAGAATCTCAGGATTGCCTGTGAGGTTAATCATAAGATCTGCGGCGACGGGCCGTTTACAAAGGAGTGCAAAAAGTGGATTGAAGACAGGACCGGCGCGGCCGAATGCCTTCTTACGACCTCCGGGACGGACGCCCTTGAGATGGCGTCCCACCTGTCCGGTATCGGGCAGGGCGAAGAGGTCATCATGCCGTCCTATACCTTCGTGTCCACGGCAGACGCTTTTGTCCTTCGCGGCGCGGTTCCGGTATTTGTCGATATCCGCCCGGATACGATGAATATCGATGAGTCGCTGATCGAGCAGGCCATCACAGATAAAACGCGTGCCATCGCGGTTGTGCACTATGCCGGCGTCGGGTGTGAGATGGACGCCGTTATGGAAATTGCCCGGAAATACGGCCTCAAGGTAATCGAGGACGCAGCCCAGGGCGTCATGAGCACCTATAAAGGGAAAGCTCTCGGCGTCATCGGAGACTATGGGTGCTACAGCTTCCATGAGACAAAGAACTACAGCATGGGAGAGGGCGGCGCGATCCTTTTAAGGGATCCGGACCAGCGGGAGGAGGCCGAGATCCTCAGGGAAAAGGGGACGAACCGCAGCAAGTTCTACCGCGGCGAAATCGACAAGTACTCCTGGGTGGGCTACGGCTCATCCTACCTTCCGAGCGAGCTGAACGCAGCATACCTGAAGGCACAGCTGGATATTGCGGATAAGATCAACAATGAGAGACTGGCAAGGTGGGAGCAGTACAACACACTCTTAAAGCCCCTTGAGAAGATGGGCAAAATAGAGCTTCCGTACATTCCGTCCGAGTGCGTGCACAACGCCCACATGTACTATATCAAGACTGCGGACATCAATGAGAGACAGGCGCTGATTGCTGCCTTTGAGAAGAACAGCATCAAGGCGGTCTTCCACTACATTCCCCTGCACTCCTCGGAGGCCGGAAAGCGTTTCGGCCGCTTTAACGGAGAGGACAGATATACGACAAAAGAGAGTGAGAGGCTTTTGAGGCTCCCGATGTACTATTCACTGACTGAGCAGGATGTCTGGGACGTGGTGAAGGTAATCCGGGAATTCTACAATGTCTGAGAAACCATATGCCTGACTTTTATCTGGATCTCAATGACGACTTCGTGATGGAGAACCTCCTGTCCGGCGCGTACACGGGCATGCCGCAGACACGGAATATCCAGAGCCTGTACCCGCTGACAGCGGTCATCGGAAGTCTGTATAAACTGAACGCGGAAATAAACTGGCACGGCATTTTTCTGATGGCGTGCCAGTTTGGCTGTCTGCTGCTTGTGATTTTCCGGCTTTACAGGCTGCTGAAGAAAAGATCCCTGCAGGCAGCGGCGGGCGGAGCGGCCGCGGCGCTTTTATTTGCCGTGGGGCTTCTTTGCCGTCATTATGTTTTCTATCAGTATTCGGTGACCGTAGGAATCATGGCCGCGACTGCCCAGGTCTTCTTCCTCACGCAGGAGAAGGAAAAAGGAGACCATCCTTACCGGGATATGGCGCGGCGCCTTGCGCTGCCGGTTATCCTCCTCTGGCTTGGCTTCCTTCTTCGGTCGGAGATGCTGCTGTTCATGCTCCCTGTCACGGGGCTCTCGTTCCTGTACGGCAGGATCGGCCTTTACAATGAGGACAGGGATGCGGCAAAGACCGTCCGGGAGAAGAAGAGCCTTTTTGTAAAGACGGTTATTTACCCGTGCATCCTGACCGGCGGCATAATCCTTGCCGGCGCGGGGATCCTTTCGGCGGCGGACAGTGCCGCTTATTCGGACCCGCAGTGGAAGGAATTCCGGAGCCTGTTTGATGCAAGGACGCAGCTTTATGACTACGAAGCAAGGCCAGCCTACGAGGGAAACGAAGCGTTCTATGACAGCATCGGCCTTGTCCCGGAAGAGGTCATCCTTTTTGAAAATTACAATTTCGGGATCGATGAGAAAATAGATGCGGCCGTCATGCAGAAGGTCGCGGACTACGCGAAGGAGCAGTCATCCGGACAGGGGATGTTTTCCGTGCGCATAAGGAAGGCACTCTGGGATTACAGGCATACATTTGTTTCCTCATCGGAGTACCCCTACAACCTGATTGTCGTCACTTTATACCTTCTCTGCCTCCTAAAGGCGGTATCGCTCGTCCTTTCGGGACGCCGGGCGAAGGAAGAAGAGAGCGGCGCGGATCAGGCAGAACGCTCAGGTTCTCCGGCAGCGCGCGCGGCGCTGATACCGGCTGAGCTTTTCATGGTGTTTTTGTTCCGGACAGGGCTGTGGATGTATCTTCTTTATAACAACCGGCCGGTGACAAGGCTTACGCACTGCCTTTATCTTCAGGAGGCGATCGTCCTTGCCGCCATCCTCGCCGGAGGGCGCCTTGCGGGGAAGGATAAGGCCGGAAGCGGTGAAGCCGGTGAAGTCGGTGAAGGCGGTGAAGCCGGGAGGGTCAGGAAGGTCCCGGGAATGGTTTCCGCCGCCGTCATGACAGCGGTCCTTCTTGCCGCCTGCGTATCCCAGAAAACCTGGACGGACAATGAGCTTAAAAGGCGCGAGGCGATCAACAGGCCGTTCGATGAGCTGATCGGATACTGCCTTGAGCATGAGGATACGTTCGTTCTGGTGGACGTGATGTCCACGGTGGATTTTTCAGAGAAAATATTCGATAATAGACGACAGGACAGGCTGAAAGCGGTCAACTGGAACTTTCTTGGCGGCTGGGTTTCCAAGAGCCCTCTTGAGCGGGAAAAGCTTGCCCGGTACGGCATTGATTCCATGTGCAGCGCCCTGGCGGACGGGAGCGGAAGCTGCGTTTTCGCAGCAAGAAGCGACTATGACACGCAGTGGCTTGCCGCATATTATAAGAGCATCGGAAAGGACGTCACGATCAGCGAAAAGGACACGCCGGGGGACGGGTATTTTACAGTCTACCGCGTGGATCCCTCGGACGCAGGGTCAGGCGTCGCGCCGCGGGAATGACGGTTTTGTGATGGAACAGGCGAGAGTTTTCATTGCCGAAGGGCCAAGGCTCGTTCTTCGGAAAATGACGATAGATGACTCGGAGATGATCGTCCGGTGGCGGAATCAGGACTGGGTCAGACAAAACTATATATACCGCGAGCTGTTTACCCTGGAAGGGCAGATGCAGTACTTCAGAAGCCGCGTTGAAACGGGGGAGGTCGTACAGCTGATCGCCTGTCAAAAGGAGCCCTGTTTAAGGCCTGTCGGCTGTACGGTCCTGAATGACTTTCACGGAGGTCACGGGGAATACGGAATGTTCCTCGGGGAAAAGGATGCCGCAGGCAGGGGCTACAGCAGCGAGATGGTAAGGCTGACGCTCGGGTACGGGTTTGACACCCTGGGCCTTGATGAGATTGTCTGCAGGATATTTACGGACAATACCGCTTCTGTCCGCGGATGTGAAAGAGGCGGCTTTGCGGTTGCGGAAACGTTAAAGGACGTGCGCTGCAGTGACGGTACGGTCAAGGACATGTACCTCCTGCGGGCAGAAAAAGATACATTTCATGAACAACAACACTTTTGATTTTCAGAAGGTCTCCTTTGTGATCCCCTGCTACCACTCTGAAAAGACGCTGGCGGCGGTCGTAAAGGAGATCGATGACACCATGAGCTCCTGCGGAAGGTATTCGTGGGAGATTGTCATGGTCAACGACGGATCGGCCGACGGAACCTGGGACGAGATTCAAAGACTGTGCGAAGAAAAAGCGGGCAGGGAAGGAATCTGTTTTTCCAGGAATTTCGGCCAGCACGCAGCGCTCATGGCGGGAATCCGGAAGGCGCAGGGCGAAGTGATCGTGTGTCTCGACGACGACGGGCAGACGCCTGCGGATGAGGCGACAAAGCTTCTGGACGCTCTCAAAGCCGGCGCAGACGTCGTCTATGCCTCCTATGACAAAAAGCAGCATTCGGGCTTTCGCAATTTCGGAACCCGCATGAATGAAGAGATGTGCAGGATTATGCTGGATAAGCCGAAGGATCTGATGGTTACCAGCTATTTTGCCATGCGCCGGTTTATCGCGGACGAGGTGATCCGCTACGAGAATTCCTATCCCTATCTTGTGGGACTGGTTCTCAGGACAACCAGAAATATCGTCAATGTCCCGGTGACGCACAGAAAGCGGGAGGCCGGAAGGAGCGGCTACACCTTCTCAAAGCTCCTCGGACTCTGGCTGAACGGCTTTACCGCGTTTTCCATAAAGCCCCTGCGGATCGCGACAGCGATGGGCGGCGTTTTTGCGGGCCTCGGCTTTATCTATGCGGTCTATACGGTGATCAAAAAGATCATCAACCCCGCGGTTCCCGTCGGGTTTTCTGCGCTGATGACGGCAATCCTCGTCATCGGCGGCATGCTGATGGCGATGCTGGGAATGGTGGGAGAATATGTCGGAAGGACCTACATCGGTGAAAACCGCGCTCCCCAGTACGTGATCCGGCAGCAGACAGGCCGCAGTGAAGCACAGCAGCCGGATGCGCAGGATGACCTTCCGGGCGGCGCTGTGATTGTAAAAACCAGAACGGTATGCTGATGAACAAAAAGCTACGTACAAGCCATGCAGTCCTTCTTGTCATCTGGCTGCTCGTAATACTAGGGATCCTGTCTGTCTTTCCCGCAAGGCTCTGGCAGGAGGATCTGTCTTCTTCATCTTCGGACAGCCCGCAGAGCACGGTTGGCCCGGTGGACGGCGCGCACGACGCCGGGGCGTATTTTACCGCGCAGTACGGACACCTTCAGACACTGGATGTGTGGGTGGACTCCGTTGATACCGGGAATTCTCTCAAATTCCAGCTCTTTTTGCAGGGTGATAACAATGTCATGAGCCTTGTCGCCGAGGAGCTGACGGAGTTTCCGGATACGCTTCCCGGATTTGTCAGCATCCCCGTGGACGCGGACATGATTCCCGGAAGGACCTATGTCTACACGCTCCGCTCCCCGCAGGGAGGAGAGGAGATCTTTAAGGACGGGCGCTGGCAGGCGCAGCCGGACAGCGTATTCCGGGTCGGCCTTGAGGGAATGGAATATGCGCTCTCACAGCCGAATGCCGTCCCCTATCAGGTCGGCTTCTATAACGACACGTCGCTGAGCGGCCTCACCACACTTACGCGTCTTACATACCGCGTGCCCCTCGGAAAGGGGAAATCCGCGGGCGTCATCGCGGCGCTTGCCGCGGCGGGCCTTATTCTCTCAGGCATTGTTCTTCTGATAGAGAAAACTGGAAAATCTTCGAGGCGCCTTGGCAGCACGATCACAGTGCGAAGACTCCTGCAGGCGGTGCTGACGCCGGCAGTCCTTCTGACTGCGGGCGCGGGCTTTATCATGAACTGGCCTTTAAAGCTCTTTGACTCAAGGCCGCTCGATCTGGGCATGTATCTTTGCGGGTGCGTCCTGCTTTGCGCCTGGGGGCTTTTCGGTCTCTGGCACAGGCAGGAGGAAGAGGAGCGCCCAGAAACACCCCTTCCGCAGGCTGTGATAAGAGGTCTTCTTATTTTCAGCATCTTCATGGTGCTGTATCACAGCATCCGCTACATCAACGCACTCAGTGATTTTGAGCATATCCGCAGCCAGGGCTGGATTGTCCTGTGGCTGTGCGTGCTCATATTTGTCATGGGTGAGAGGAAGTGGAACCTGCATCCGGTAACGCTCCTGGGCTTTGCCGCGGGCGCTGCGGCCGGAATTCTGTATTACCGCGGAGCGCTCCCGGATCCGACGGACAGGGACTTTGAAGCGCTTCAGATTGTCCTTAAGCCCGGCGCCGCTGCCATCGCTGCCGCGGCGGGTGCTGCAGCGGGCACGGTCATAATGCTGATTGACAGGCTCCGTCATGACGGCATAAAAGGCGGGTCCGGCACTGAGAGCAGGAAAAACAAAGCTGCCCGGATGATCACCATTGTTCCCGCGGTGCTGTTTCTTGTCCTTGCGGTCGTCTTCAGGAACGGCAGGACCTGGGTCCTGATCCTTGCCGGGATGTACCTGATGGTATATCTGCGGTTTCATTATTATCGGGGAAAGGATACCTTCCTTAAGGATCTTTGCAGCGCGCTTGCGCTCAGCTTTGCATGGTCGGTCGTTTACTCGCTCCTTTTCCGGTATTATGTCGCCTATGTCTGGAACCGCTTTTCCATGCAGTTCCACACGGTAACCGTGACGGCCTATTACCTTGCGATTGTCGCGGCAGCTGCGCTTGCGCTGTATTTTTCGGCAAGGAGGAAGGCTGCCGGAAAGACTTTTGCGGAGCGCGCCGGGCTCATGTGGAAGGAAGCGCTGTTTCTCGGCGCTGTCATGACCTACATGATTATGAGCATAACGAGGGCGGGAATCGCCGTCCTTCTGGTCATTGTACTGATCGCCCTGGTGCTGTATACACTGCCGAATATTAAGGAATTCGCAAAGGGCGCCGCGGGGCTTCTCCTTATCCTTGTGCTGTGCTTTCCTGTCTTTTTTACCGGCCAGAGAATGGTTCCCCTTATCGTGGGACGGCCCATGCGCTATGAGCTGATTGAGCCGTACTGGGACAGGATCGTTCGCAATGTCGACTGGAATGACACGCGCTTTATGAATGTCGAGATCTTTATCAAGGATTTCGGGGACAGGATCATAGGAAACGAAGCAGGGTCGGCAATCTACGATTACTATAACTGGCATGTCGCGCAGGAAAAAAAGATTGCGTCGGCCGATACCCCGCTGATTGACGGGGAGATGAGAGCGGCCTCTCTTTCGGGAGCGCCGGGAAGAGTCCTTCTGAACGCGGACATTATTGCCGAAGAGAGTGTCGATACCGATATTTCCAACGGGCGCTTTGCGCTGTTTGAACTGTATCTCAGGGAGATGAACCTGACGGGCCACGACCACATGGGCGTTGAGCTTGAGAGCGGGGAGCTGGCGGTGCACGCGCACAATGTCTATATCCAGACGGCGTTTGATTTCGGGCTTCCTGCGGGAATCCTGTTCAGCGCGCTGCTCCTTGTGCTCTTTGTCCGCGCGGCGCTCTATTTCAGGGAAAACAGGCTAAGAGACTCCGGAGCCGTCCTGCCGCTCCTTATTATCACGGGCTATATGATTACCGGAATGGCAGAGTGGATTTTCCAGTTTTCCAATCCATACACCATTGTCCTTCTTCTTAGCGTGATGCCGCTGATTGCGGGCGGGAAGAACGAGAGTGCATCGGAACGGACACAAAGATGATTGGCAATCGATTTCATGTAAGTAAAAGACAGGCCGCCGCAGGCGTCATTTTCGGCATCGCGGCGGCGCTTATGTTTCTGGCGGGAGGAATGCTGGAACGGGAGGGCTATCTGCATGCGCCGGGCGGGGGAGAACTTGCCGCCTTTGCCGCAAGGGGAGCCGTCCTGTCTTTTGCATCCTGCCTTTTGCTGCAGCTTGCAAAAGGAAAAAGAGAAGAGGCGCCGGATGCAGGGGAGCTTCAGAAAAATGCCGTAAGACTGTGGGGACTTCTGGTCCTAGTCCATCTGGTTTTCCTTCTTTCCGTCTATCCCGGCTTTTTTGTCTACGACGCGTCGGAGGAACTGGCGATGGTCCAGTCAAGGCAGTTTACCACGCACCATCCGCTCCTTCACGTTCTATTGATGGGCGGCGTCATCCAGGCCGTCCACAAGGTGACCGGCTCCTATAACGCGGGGATCTTTGTGTACAGCCTGCTGCAGGTCGCGGTGATTGACGCTGTCTTTGCCTATGCCTTTGCGAGGATCTCCATGGAGGGGGCGTCAAAGGGAATGCGGCGCTTTACCGTTATCTTCTTTGCGGTCTGCCCGCCCGTCGTCCTTTTTACCCTCTGCACCTGCAAGGACGGGATCTTTGCGGCGGCGCTCCTTGTCCTGACCGTCCTGTTAAGAGACCTTATCACTTCCCCGGAGGAATTCCTCCGGTCGAAGGCAGGTATGGCGGCGCTGGCTGTCAGCGCGGCGGTCATGATGCTGTTCAGGCACAACGGAGTCTATGCGTATCTCGTATTTGCTGCTGTCTTTGCGGTGTATGCCGTTTTCCGGAAGATGAAGCGGGCCGGGGTTATTATTTTCCTGCCGCTTTTGATGTATGCGGTTATTAACGCGGGGCTCACCGCGGCGACGCACGCAACGTCCGAAGAGAGCCAGGAGATCCTGACCGTGCCCATCCAGCAGCTGGCAAGGACCTACCTTTCTTCCGGGGAGGATTTCAGCAAAGAGGAAAAGGAACTGATGCTCTCCCTCATGGAGGAGCGGGACTGGCAGCGGTATAATCCGAAGCTCTCGGACCAGGTCAAGGTGCGCTTTGACAATGCGGTCTACAGAAATAACAGGAGCGCCTTTTTTGCCATGTGGCTCCGCCAGGGACGGCTCCATCCCGCATCCTACCTGAACGCCTGGCTTATGACCAGCTACGGCTTCTGGTATCCGGATGCGGTGATCGACTGCTACAGGGGAAATACAGTATATACCTTTACCTATGGAGACAGCTCGTATTTCGGGTACGAGACGGAAAAGCCCGGAGAAAGAAGAAGCCTTATCCCGGCGCTGGACCGGGCCTTCCGGACACTCTCCCTGGAGGCCTGGCCGCAGAAAACGCCCGTCCTGCACCTGATCCTGGCGCCGGGCGCGGTATTCCTGTGCTGGCTTTTCTGCATTCTCGGAATCCTTCTGCGCGGTGAAAAAGCACGCAGATCCGGCCTTTCGGGGGTACTTCCCTACCTTCCGGTGATGCTGACCTTCCTTACGGTTCTTCTGGGACCGTGCGCGCTTCCCAGATATGTAGTATACTTATGGTTTGGATTACCGCTGGTGATACATGATTTATCGTAAATATATCAAACGTCTTCTCGACATCATAATTTCCGCGCTGGCGCTGATTATTCTGAGCCCTGTTCTTCTGATACTGATTATCGCTGTCAGGGTCTTGTTAGGCGCACCCGTTTTTTTTCACCAGGACCGGCCGGGAAGAAATGAGAAGGTGTTCCGTCTCTACAAATTCCGTACGATGACGGATGCGCGCGATGAGAGCGGGAAGCTCCTTCCGGACTCTGTCAGGCTGACCCGCTTTGGCAGGCTCCTTCGCAAAACAAGTCTGGATGAGCTGCCGGAGCTGTTTAATATCCTCAAGGGGGACATGAGCATTGTGGGGCCGAGGCCCCTTCTTGTAGAGTATCTTCCCTGGTATACGGAAAGGGAGCGCCTGCGGCACACGGTAAGGCCGGGGCTTACGGGACTTGCACAGGCGAGCGGACGCAACTATGTCGACTGGGACAGGCGGTTTGAACTCGATGCGCAGTATGTGGAACAGCTGAGTTTATCCATGGATCTTCGCGTGATCGCGATGACGGTGAAGGCGGTATTATCCCACGGCGACGGCGTCGCGGAGGACACCAGCGCCATCGAGGGCAATTTTGCCGAGATCAGGAAACAGCAAAAGCTTAAGGAGCAGCAAAAAATCAATGAATATTCTGATTCTCAGTGCGGGAACAAGAAATAAAATAGTAGGGGCTTTTAAAAAGGAGCTGGCAGGAGAGGGGAGTGTTATCGCGACGGACTGCTCGGATGCGGCTCCGGCGCTTTATGCCGCGGACAGGGCATATATCGTGCCGAGAATTACCGAGCCCGGATATATCGACAGGATCCTTGAAATCTGTAAAAAAGAGAAGGCGGACGCGGTATTTTCCCTTATCGATCCCGAACTTTCCCTGATTGCGAAGGAAAGAGAGCGGTTCGAGGAGGTCGGGACGAAGGTCATTGTCTCCTCCTATGAGCTCTGCGAGACCTGCCTCGATAAGTACAGCATGTACAGGCTCTTAAAGAGCAAGGGCATAGCGACCATCGACACGTATCTCACTAAAGAAGACTTCTTTGAGGCCAAAAATCAGGGGAAAGCCCGTTACCCTGTGTTTGTAAAGCCCCGCTACGGGAGTGCGAGCCTTAATATCAGCACTGCGGACTCCGATGCGGCGGTCGCAAACCTCATGGGACAGATCCCGGACCTGATGATCCAGGAGAGGATGACCGGCGATGAGTACGGCTGCGATGTCTACGTGGATCTTATCAGCGGGAAATGCACGGGTATTTTCCTTAAAAAGAAGATCCGCATGCGCGCGGGAGAAACGGATAAATCCGTTTCCGTCCACGATGAGGAGGTCATGTCCATGGCAGCCTCCTTTGCGGAGCAGTGCGGCTTCAGGGGAATGATCGATATCGACCTGTTCCTGCAGGACGGCGTATGGTATCTTTCGGAGGTGAACCCGAGGTTCGGAGGCGGCTATCCGCACGCCTATGCCTGCGGCGTCAATTTCCCCGCAATGCTGATTAAGAACCTTAAGGGACAGGAGAACGAGCCCTGCGACTGCGGCTATGAGGACGGTATCTATATGATGAAATACAATGAGATCATGATCGTCAGGGAAAAGGATCTGATCAGATGAAAAAAGCACTTTTTCTGTGTAACTCATCGGCGGGCCTTTACGAGTTCCGGAGCGAGCTCCTGCGGAGCCTTCTGGCCGAAGGATATGAGATCCACGTCAGCTGTCCCGACAGGGTAAAGACCGACCTTCTCGAGGGACTCGGCTGCAGGATCATTCCCACTGCCATCGACAGGAGAGGCGTGAACCCGATGAGGGACTTAAAGCTGGTCCTGTTTTACAAAAAGCTGGTGCGAAGGCTCCGCCCCGACATTGTCCTGACCTACACAATCAAGCCGAACGTGTACGGCGGCTATGTCTGCGGAAGGGCGGGCGTGCCCTACATCTCGACCATAACAGGCCTGGGGACGGCCTTCCAGAAGGAAGGACTCCTCCTTTATCTGGTCCAGCTCCTTTACAGGACGGGGCTTAAAAAGGCCGCCTGCGTCTTTTTCCAGAACACGGAGAACCGGGAGCTGTTTCACAACTACGGGCTGGTTGCCGGCAAGGACCGTCTGGTTTCCGGGTCCGGCGTCAATCTGCAGGACTTTCGCTTCCTTCCCTATCCGAAAAATGATGAGACAAGGTTCCTTTTTGTCGGCAGAGTCATGCAGGAGAAGGGAATTGACGAGTATTTTGCGGCGGCCGACGCCCTGAGCTCCGATAAGGTTTCTTTTTCGATTGCGGGCTACTGCGACGACGATTACCAGGAAAAGCTTGATGCAATGGTAAAAAAGGGGAGTATTCGCATGCTGGGCCTCCAGAAGGATATGCATCCCGTCTACGAGAAGTGCTCCGCCGTCGTGCTGCCGACCTGGCACGAGGGAATGTCCAACGTGCTCATGGAATCCTCCGCCTGCGGACGGCCGGTAATTGCATCCAGCATCAGCGGCTGCAGGGAAATATTTGAAAACGGCGTGACAGGCTTTGGCTTTGCGCCGAAATCCTCCCAGGACCTGATCCGGGCTCTCCGGGAGTTCCTGCGCATGTCCCGCAGCGAGCGGGCGGTCATGGGAGAGAGCGCAAGGCGCAAAATGGAGCGGGAATTCGACCGCAAAAAAGTGACCGCCGCGTATATGGAGGAAATCGGAAAAGCCGTAAAGAACGGTAAAGCATGAACTTTAATTCAACGATCTTTATTTTTCTGTTCCTGCCGGCGGCGCTGGCAGGATACTATATCGCAGGCAGAAAGAGCGCGGCGGCTGCAAAGGTAATTCTTCTTGCGCTGTCGCTTGTTTTCTACGGCTATGTCAGCAGGATTTATCTTCTGATCCTTCTTGCGGACATGGCAGTTAACTACTGCGCTGCAGGGGCAGTCTCGAATCACAGGAGAAAGCCTCTTTTTGTGCTGGCGGCTGCTGCGAATGTTGGACTTCTGCTTTACTTTAAGTATACGAATTTCTTTATCGGGAATATCAATACGGCTCTTGGAACACAGCTTCCCCTGCTGCGCATCATACTTCCCATCGGAGTGAGCTTCTATACCTTCTCCCAGATTTCGTATCTTGCGGATGTCTATACCGGGGAGATCCGGCAGGCATCGCTCCTGGACTATGCCGTTTATATCACATATTTCCCGAAGCTCATCCAGGGGCCGACCACGCAGCCGGGACCCTTTTTTGAACAGCTCGGCAGGGAGGGAGCCCGCACCTTTGACTGCGGACGCTTTGTCTCGGGAATGCAGCTGTTTGCCATCGGGCTTTTCAAGAAGGTCATCATAGCGGATACCTTCGCAAAGATGGCCGACTACGGCTACGAGTATGCAATCCTCCTGTTTACACCGGACCTCCTGCTCCTGGCGCTCGCATTCACGATGCAGATTTATTTTGACTTCAGCGGCTATTCGGACATGGCGCTCGGAATTTCGAGAATGTTTGGCATCGATCTGCCGGTCAACTTCAACATGCCATACCGGTCCGCTTCCGTGACGGAGTTCTGGAGGCGGTGGCATATCTCGCTCACGGAATTTTTCCGGAAATATATCTATATTCCGCTCGGGGGCTCCAAAAAGGGAAAGATAAGGACGTGCGTCAATATCATGATCGTCTTTGTCATAAGCGGTCTGTGGCACGGGGCTGACTGGACCTATATCCTGCACGGGACGGTCAACGGCGCCGCGCAGGTCTTCGAGAAGGTGTTTAAAAAGCCGCTCTCCCATGTGCCGGTATTCTTAAGACGGATCGGGACGTTTATCTTCATTAATTTTTCCATGCTCCTTTTCGGTTCGCGGGGGATCGATCAGTTCTTGAATGTCATCATGGATACGATCTTCGACAACCGCTGGTGGGTTCCCATCAATGAAGAATTCGGGATGATGCTGCGGATTCCGGGCCTTCGCGCGGCCCTGCAGGTCCTGCATATTCCTTACACGAACCAGATGATCATCTTCCTGTCGATGGCGGTATTCTTCGGGATTGCACTTGTCCTGTGCACCCGGCCTTCGGGCGAGGAGACTAAGGAATATAAGGCGAGCGGGCTGAGCCTTGTGCTGACGCTTGCGGCCCTGATGATTTCCGTGATCGCAATGGGAAGAGTTTCAACGTTTATTTATAATAATTTCTGACATGACAGAAAAGAAATGGACAAAACTTTTTATATTGGGGATGGCGGTGTTCGTCCTGCTCGCGGGGCTTACGGTCGGCATCATTGATCCTTTCTTTCATTACCACGCGCCGCTTCCCGGCTTTTACTATGTCCTGGACGATCAGCGCTCGCAGAATGACGGCATTACGAGAAACTTCGAGTATAATGCGATTCTTCTCGGAACCAGTCACATCGAGCAGTTCCGCTCGTCGTACGCGGATGAACTGTTCGGGGTGGACAGCGTAAAACTCCCCTATCCCGGGGCGACGCTGAAGGAAATGAACGAGGACCTTCTGCGCGCCTTTGATACGCACGACGATATCCGGCTTGTCATCCGCACGGTCGATCAGTCCTACCTCCTCGACGGAAAGGACGCCATGCATCTGGAGATGGGAGAGTATCCGACCTGGCTTTACAACCGGAATCCCTTTGACGATATCCGCTACTGGCTAAACCGCGACGTGCTGTTTAAATACTGCGCCCGCACGGTGTTAAGACGCCTTTCCGGGGTGCAGCCGGGTCACACGTCCTTTGACGACTACAGCGCTGTGGACGCGTCGTATTTCAGCAAAAAGAACGCGGTGGGTGACAGATGGTCCTTTGCCCCCGCGCCAGAACAGATGCCGTCCCTGACCGATGAGGAGAGGGAATCCATCCGGGAGAATGTCCGGCAGAACATCAATGCCGTGGCAGGAGAGCACCCCGAGACACAGTTTATCTGCTTCGTTCCTCCCGAGAGCATCCTCCGCTGGGGAGCGAGAGCGGAATCCGGGGAGCTGATGCGGCAGCTCGAAGCAAATGAAATTGCTGTTCAGACTATGCTGGAATGTGATAATATCAGGGTGTTTAACTTCACAGCGCAGCCGGAGATTATCCTGGACCTGGACAATTATAAGGACAATGTCCATTACAGCACCGAAATCGCGGACAGGCTCCTGCTGTATATGAGCCGCGGCGAGTGTGAAGTGACAGGGGATAATGCGGAAGCGGTTTCAGAAGCCGTAAGGACGTATTTTTCGGAATTTGACTATAATTCCGTGCTGAAATAAACAGGAGAGGGAGCATTGACTAACATCTATGAAAAGCTGCTGAACAGGCAGACGAAACTGGCACTTGTAGGACTGGGATATGTAGGAATGCCGATCGCCGTAGCGTTCGCCAAAAAGACGGACGTCATCGGCTTTGACTTTAACAAAGAGAAAATCGCGAAATATAAGGAGGGGATCGACCCCACGAAGGAGGTCGGCGACGAGGCGATCCGCGAGACTACCGTGGACTTTACCGCCGATCCCGGAAGGCTTAAGGAAGCCGGCTTTATCATTGTCGCGGTCCCGACGCCGGTCAATGACGACCACACGCCGGACCTTACGCCCGTCGAGGGCGCGACCGGCTTTGTGGCACAGAATCTCCCCCCGGGAACCATCGTTGTGTTCGAATCGACCGTCTATCCGGGCGTAACCGAGGACATCTGCGTGCCGATCATCGAGAAGGAATCCGGCCTCAAGTGCGGCGTCGACTGGAAGATCGGCTATTCTCCCGAGAGAATCAACCCGGGCGATAAGGTGCACAGGCTGCAGACCATCGTCAAGATCGTATCCGGCATGGATGAAGAGACGCTGGATCAGGTCGCGAAGGTGTACGAGCTCGTCGTCGATGCGGGGGTTCACCGCGCCCAGTCGATCAAGGTCGCGGAGGCCGCCAAGGTCATCGAGAACAGCCAGCGCGACATCAACATCGCCTTCATGAATGAGCTTTCGATCATCTTCCACAGGATGGGAATCGATACAAAGAGCGTCCTGGAGGCCGCGGGAACCAAGTGGAACTTCCTGAAGTTCCAGCCGGGCCTTGTGGGAGGCCACTGCATCGGCGTGGATCCCTACTACCTTACCTACAAGGCGGAGCAGCTGGGCTACCACAGCCAGATCATCCTTTCCGGGCGCAGGATCAATGACGACATGGGCAAATATGTCGCGGAGTCCCTTGTAAAGCTCCTGATCAGAAATGACATCGCCGTAAAGGGCGCAAGAGTCGGGATTCTCGGATTTACCTTTAAGGAAAACTGCCCGGATACGCGCAACACGAAGATCATCGATATCTACAGGGAACTGCAGGAATACGGAATCACCCCGCTGGTCGTGGATCCGCAGGCGGACGCCGCGGAGGCAAAGCGGCTGTACGGCGTCGAGTTTGACGCGATGGAAGACATCCGCGATATGGACGCGGTCCTTGTGGCGGTGGCGCACGAGGATTTCCGCGGCTTTACGCCGGAGCTTCTTTCGGGATTCTACAACGCCCGGCACGAAAAGAAGGTCCTTATCGATCTCAAGGGAATTTACGACAGGACCCTCTTCCCGGAGGATTCCTGGATTTACTGGCGGCTGTAAATCTGCCGCTTATCATACGTCAGCATGCGTCAGCATGCGGTAGCATGCGTTAGCATGCGGTAGCTACGTTTTTGAATGTCAATGCCGGCAGTGCGGGATCAAGGATCCCACAGCTGCCGGCATGTCTGGTTGCTTACAGAAAAGTTATTTATAGAAAAGCTGCTTATGGATAAGAGAGTAACAATTACACAGGTCGGAATCCAGCGGATCGACAACGTGCTCCAGGAACCGATAAGGATCATCTCCTCCGGGCGGTGCGTCAGGCTCGGGGATGAATATCACGCGGTGTTTAAAGAGGTCCTGGAGAATTCGGGGCAGTCCGTCCTGACAAAGCTTGTCATAAAGAAGGACCGGCTTGAGGTCACAAAGAGCGGCGCCATATCCGTGAGGATGGTCTTTGTGCCCGGCGAGCGGACAGAGCTCTTCTACGGCGCCGGGGGAGGGGATATCCGCCTTTTTGCCGGGACGGCCAGTGCGGCTCGAACCGTGGAAGGAAATATCCTGCGGTTTATGGTAGAATATTCTCTTGAATCAGAAGGCATCTTAATCAGTGAAAACACAATGGAGATAACAATCGATGGGATTTAAAGATCTGAAATTTGATAAGGACAGCGTATTTCTCGTGACAGGCGGAGCCGGCTTTATCGGCTCGAACATCGTGGAAGCGCTGCTGGACATGGGCTATACCGTCCGCTGCATGGACAATCTGTCCACCGGCCATATCGAGAATATAGAGCAGCACATGGATAACCCGCGCTTTACCTTTCTTAAGGAGGATATCCGGGACCTGGACGCCTGCCTTAAGGCGGCCGAGGGAGTCGACTATGTCATGAATGAGGCGGCCTGGGGGAGCGTTCCCCGCAGCATTGAGATGCCGCTTCTTTACGAGGAGATCAACATCCGCGGCACGCTGAACATGATGGAAGCCTCCAGGGTCAGCGGGGTAAAGAAATTCGTCTACGCCTCCAGCTCTTCGGTCTACGGCGATTCGACCGTCCTTCCGAAGAAGGAGGGCGGCGAGGGAGAACTGCTCTCGCCCTACGCGCTGACAAAGAGGACGGACGAGGAGTACGGAAAGCTGTATAAGAGCCTGTACGGACTTGACACCTACGGCCTCCGGTATTTCAACGTCTTCGGCAGAAGACAGGACCCGAACGGCGCGTATGCAGCGGTCATCCCGAAGTTCTTAAAGCAGCTGATGGCCGGCGAGAGGCCGACGATCAACGGCGACGGCCGCCAGAGCAGGGACTTTACCTATATCGACAATGTCATCGAGGCAAATATGAGGGCATGCCTTGCCCCTTCCGAGGCTGCGGGAAAAGCCTTCAATATCGGCGCAGGCGGCAGGATCTACCTCATTGACGTCTATAAGGATCTGTGCGAGGCTCTCGGCTGTGATATCGAGCCGATATTCGGGCCTCCCAGAAAGGGAGACATCCGGGATTCCAATGCGGATATTTCCCTTGCAAGGCAGCTGCTGGGCTACGATCCCTCCTATGACTTTAAGGCGGGGATCACACTTGCGATCGACTGGTACAGGAAGAATCTCTGATATGCGTATAGCAATCCGAATGGACGATATCACACCGGGCATGGACTGGGAAAAGTTTAACCGCTTCAGGAAGATTCTGGACGGCGGCGGTATCCGTCCGCTCATCGGCGTGGTTCCGAGGGTGCAGGATCCGAAGCTCCGGATCGATGAGGAAAAGGAAGATTTCTGGGAGTGGCTGGCAGGCCTTAAAAAGGACGGGTGGCATATCGCCATGCACGGCCTGAACCATGTCTACCGGACGGATAAGGGAGGCATGTTCCCGTTAAACCGGCAGTCCGAATTTGCGGGGCTCCCCTATGAGGAGCAGCTCGCGATGCTGAAGGAAGGAAAAAGCCTTCTTAAGGAGAAGGGGATCGAGACCGATATCTTCATGGCCCCTTCGCACTCCTATGACAGGAATACCCTGCGCGCGTTAAAGGCGGCAGGGTTTAAGGCCGTGACCGACGGTTTCGGGAGCAGGCCGTACATCCGGGGAGAGGAAGGGCTTATTTTCTACCCGGTCTCCTTCCGGAAGGAAGCGGACCTCTCCTCTTCGGCGGACGGGATTACGACCTTTGTGGTTCATGCCAATACCATGTCCGACAGGGAATTTGAGTGGTACGAAGAGCTTGTGGGAAGCGGCAGGGCAGTGTCCTTCGATGAGATGACAGCTATGCCCGCGCAGAAAGAGCCATTCCTTCATCAGGCACTGGAATATACGATGGCAAAGGGGAAATATCTCGGCGTCCGTGCGGGAGCGCTCGCAAAAGAACTCCGGGGAAGGAAGGCCTAAAATGATAACAGACAGACATCCGGTCCGGGTACTGCAGGTTTTCGGCAGGACCGGGCTCGGAGGAGGTGAGAGCCGCACCATGGATCTGTACAGGCATCTTGACAGAGACAGGGTGCAGTTTGATTTTCTGGTACATCACAGCGCAAAGGATACGGGAAAGGCCTGCCCTACAAGTGACGAGCTGATGGCCGTCAGGAGCCCGGATTATTTTGACGAAGAGATCCGGAGCCTTGGAGGCAGGATTTACTGTCTTCCCCGGTTTACGGTGAAAAATATTCTGTCTTACAAAAAGGCGGCCGCTCGCTTTTTTGCGGAGCACCGCGGCGAATGGAAGGCGGTGCAGGGGCATATGACCAGCACGGCCTCGCTCTATATGCCGGAGGCGGCAAAAGCAGGCGCTGTAACGATCACGCATGTGCGGAGCGCCGGCCAGGACCCGGGACTGAAGGGAATGGCGACGGTGCTGCTGCGCTCGCCGTTAAAGAAAAAGGGGAGCGTCGCATGGCGTTTTGCCTGCTCAGGCGAGGCCGCAAGGCATGTCTACGGGACGACGGATTCGGAGGATATCCGCATTATCCCGAACGCCATTGACGTGGACCGGTTTCTCTACGATCCGGCCGTCCGGGAGAGTATCCGGACATCCTGCGGGATCGGAAGCCGCGATATTGTGATCGGCCATGTGGGAAGATTCGATTATCCGAAAAACCATGAGTACCTGATCCGGGTGTTCGCATCCCTCCTTTCCATGGAAAAGGAGAATCCCGCGTTCGGCGGCGCTGCGGATGAAAGCGGCAAAGATCAAAGGCGCCTCTTTTTGATGCTCCTCGGAGAAGGGGACAACATGCCGGCGATAAAGGAGCTTGCAAAGGAGCTCGGCGCAGAATCCAGGGTCCTTTTCATGAACAACCGGAAGAACGTCAGCGACTATTATCAGGCGATGGACCTGTTCTGTTTCCCGTCCCGCTACGAAGGGCTTCCGGGAACGGTGATCGAGGCGCAGTCCGGCGGCCTTCCGTGCCTTATTTCGGACACCATCACGCAGGAGGTGATGTTGACCGGACTGGTAAAATCGGCGGATATAAAGGAAGATCCCGCAAAATGGGCCGAAAGGATAAGACAGACTCTGACGGGCCGCGCTCTTCCCGGGGATGAGGGATATGACAGTGCAAGGAAAGACGCGCAGTATCCCGAAGCGGTGCGGGAAGCCGGGTTTGATATCACGGCGCAGGCGCGGATCATGACAGAGTTTTACGAGAAAGGTATTTTCTGAAGCTATGTCGGAAGAGGGAAAAGACAAGAAAAATCTCCTGCTGATGAGCCCTATGCTCCACCAGGGAGGGTTCGAGAGGGTCTGTGTCCAGACCGCGAGACTCCTCAAGGACGACTTTCATACGGCGATCCTTATCTTCAGCGATAAGGACATCAATTATGACATCAGCGGACTTGAGGTGATCAATATCGACGTGCCGAGCAGCAAAGGACTGCCTGCAAAGGTGCGCAATATCCTTCTAAGGATTAAGAAGGTCAGGGAGGTTAAAAAGAACAGGAAGATCGATATCGCCTACAGCTTCGGCTCCTCGGCGAACATCGTCAATGTTCTTTCCCGGACTAAAGAGAAGATCTATACCGGAATCCGGTGCTCCACCGATACTGAGAACCCGCGCGAGGTAAGGCTCCTCACGACGCGCTCCGACCGCGTGCTCTCCTGCTCGAAGGAGATCATGCGCCAGCTCTCGGAGGAATACGGCTACAGCAGAAGCGCATATATTTACAATCCGCTGAATATTGAAGACATCCGGGAAAAAGCGAAGGAGAAGGTGGATGACATCCCCTTTAAAAAGGACGGGGCCGGATCACCGGAGGAGTCTGTAAAGCTGATAGTCGGAATGGGAAGAGATGACAGGATCAAGGGATTCTGGCATCTTGTAAAGGCTTTTTCTATTGCTGAAAAGGAGATCCCCGGGGCTCGCCTTGTGCTTCTTGGAGCGGGAAGCTTTGAGGGCTGCAGGAAGCTTGCGGAGGATCTTAAGGTTTCCTCAAAGGTAGCCTTCCCGGGCGTCAGGAAAAATCCGTTCCCCTATGTGGCAGCGGCAGATCTCTATGTGCTCTCCTCCAACCATGAGGGCTTTCCGAATGCCCTTCTGGAGGCGATGGCGCTGGAGCGCCCCGTTATTGCGGCGGACTGCAAGACGGGTCCCAGAGAGATCCTCCTGTCGGATGAGGCGTACGAAGAGCTGTTAAAGGAAAAGCCGGACGGCTCCTCTACGGATAAGACCATCGAGGGCGACTTCGGAATCCTTGTCCCTGATATGGGCGATGAACCGGATTATAACGCGGCCGTGATTACGGAGGGCGAGAGAGAGCTTGCAAGGCAGATGATCCGCCTTCTTCGCGACGAAAAAGCCCTGCGCGATTACGGGAAAAAAGCGGGGGAGCATGTGCGCGTCTACTCGCCGGAGCGCTACCGCCAGGACCTTGCCAGGCTTTTGCGGGAAGAGATATAAAAGCATGAAACCTACCATAGCATTTCATCTGAATACGCTCTGCCACGGCGGCGCAGAGCGGGTCGTCACCAATCTTGCGAACCGCTTTGCGAAAGAGGGGTACGGGGTCATTGTCGCAACGGAGTGGTACGACGAGGACGAGTTTGAACTGGACCCGAAGGTCCGGAGGATCCACGTCGGGCTTAAGGAGAGCGATGAAAAGAAGGGGAGAGTCGCAAAATTCCTCGCAAGAGAGCGATACCTTCACGAGTTTCTCTTAAAGGAAAAGCCGGATGTGATCGTTGCCTTCGCGCAGCGCGCTCTCTACAGGGCGCTGATGGCGTGCAGGGGAACCGGCGTTCCCGTCGTCGTATCGGTAAGGATCGATCCCGTGCGGTATTACAGCGCGCTCTCCGACAAGATCCAGATCGCATGGCTCTTTGACCGCGCGGCGGGCGGCGTCTTCCAGACAGAGGACGCAAGGAAGTTCTTCCTGCCGCATTTAAAGGACACGGGGACGGTCATCCTGAACCCGATCACGGATAAATACATCGGTGTTCCACAGGTCCCGCCGCAGGAAAAGGAAAAGGAAGTCGTCAATGTTGCGCGGCTTGCGGATTTTAAAAACCAGCCCCTTCTTGTGGAGGCCTTTGCCCTGGTGCTGGAGAAGCACCCGGATTATGTGCTGAAATTCTACGGCCCGGATTCGGGCGACGGGAGCAAAGAGCGGATCGAAGAGACGGCAAGGCGCCTTGGAATTGAAAAGTCGGTCCTTTTGATGGGCGGGAGCGATACTCTCGAACAGCAGGTCCCGAAGGCGCAGGTCTTTGCCTATTCCTCCGACTATGAGGGGATGCCGAACTCGCTCATGGAGGCGATGGCGATGGGACTTGCATGCGTAGCGACCGACTGCCCGCCGGGAGGCCCCAGGATGCTGATCGAGGACGGCGTGAACGGATATCTGATCCCCTGCGGGGACAAAGAGGCGCTCGCGGACAGGATATTAAGACTGATCGAGGATCCGGAGCTCGCGGACAGGATGGGACAAAACGCGCGAAGGATCAGTGAGATTGCGAATACAGATACCGTCTTCAGGCAGTGGGAGTCGTATCTTACGGAGATTATCCGCAGCGGCAGGAGGTGTTAGGAGCATAGGGTATGTGCGGAATCAGCGGCTTTTTGAGTGACAGGGCGATCACGCTCGAGACTCTTCGGAAAATGAATAATACGATGATCCACCGCGGTCCGGACGATGAGGGAGCGGAGATCTATCCATTAAAGGACGGACGCGCCGTCGGCTTTGCGCAGAGGCGCCTTGCCATCCAGGATCTCTCGCCCATGGGGCATCAGCCGATGCACTCGCAGGATCAGCGCGTGAGCGTTATTTTCAACGGTGAAATCTATAACTTTAAAGAACTCCGGCAGGAGCTTTCGGAATATGATTTCCGCTCCACGTGTGATACCGAGGTGATTCTGGCAGCCTACCTTCACTGGGGACCTGAATTTGTAAACCGGATCCACGGGATGTTCGCCATAGCGCTCTTTGACAGGCAGGAGGAGAAGCTTTTCCTGATCCGTGACCGGATCGGTAAAAAGCCTCTGTATTACTGGAAAGACGGCGCGAATATTGTCTTTGCCTCGGAACTGAAGCCGATCATGGCCTGCCCGTTCTTTACACCGGAGATCCGGAGGGAAATTCTGCCCCGTTTCCTCTTCCAGCAGTATATCAATGCGCCGGAGACGGTTTTCCGGGATGTTTTCCATCTCCTTCCCGGATCGGTTATGGAGATCCCGCTTTCGGGCGGCGAGCCGGTGATCCGCAAGTACTGGGATATCCGCGAGGTTTACAGGAGAGAGAGTCTTGATCCTGTCGAAGACTATGAGACGGCAAAGGCAGAGTTAAAGGAAAGATTAAAGCGTGCCGTTGCGCGAAGGATGATCTCCGATGTTCCGCTCGGGACCTTCCTGTCCGGAGGCTATGACTCCTCACTGGTTACCGCCATGGCGCAGGAGCACTCGGAAAGGCCGGTGAGGACCTTTACGATCGGTTTCCCCGCAAAGGAATTCAACGAAGCGGTCTATGCAAAAGAGATTTCGGAGTATCTGGGGACGGATCACACCGAGCTCTACATCGACGAGGCTGAAATGCTCCGCCTTGTGGAGAGCATCCCGAAGTATTTTGACGAGCCGTTTGCGGACAGCTCGCAGATCCCGACCATGCTGGTTTCATCACTTGCAAAAAAAGACGTCACCGTCGCGCTTTCGGGGGATGCGGGAGATGAGTTCTTCTGCGGCTACAATATCTACGACAACGTGGCCCAGGCACAGAAGCTGGACCTTGCGGGAAGCGCCGCGTACGCGCTCGGAAGGCTTCCCATAGGGGGCGGAAAGCACCTCCTTGACAAAATGCCCCTGCGCGTAAGGGTGGTCGCGGGCAACCGGGACCCGGAGACGAAGGTGCAGTTCGCCTCGGACAGCTATATTCTTTCTGCCCACGCGTTCATCGAGGGAAGGGAGCGCTTTGATACGAGAATGAGCGCCGCCTCATACCTTGCGGCGGACCTGAATGCGAAGGGCGCGGATATTCCGATCAAATATCCCGTGGAGAGCCTGTACGGCGTAAAGGACTGGCAGGTAAGGCGCATGCTCCTTGACATGGACACCTATCTTCCGGGGGACATTCTCTGCAAGATGGACCGCGCCTCCATGAAGTATTCTCTTGAGGCCAGATGCCCCATCATGGACACGGAGGTGATGGAGTATTCCTTCCGGATCCCCCAGAGATTTAAATACATGGACGGCGACAAGAAGCATATCTTAAAGGACATCGCCTGCGACTATATCCCGAAGCGCCTTCTCGACCGGCCGAAGACCGGCTTTGGCGTTCCGCTCGATGAATGGATGAGGGGCCCGCTCAAAGAAAAGCTTCTGGATTACTGCTCGGCAGACTATCTGACAAGGCAGGGAATCTTCGATACGGATTATGTGACCGGCTTTGTGGGAAGGTATCTTGAAAAGGGCGACGGCGGTCCCGCGACAGGGGCCAATTATTCCAAGCTTGTCTGGTCCTTCTTTGTCTTCCAGCAGTGGTATGACACTTACATGGAGTAGTATGAACAGTCCGCATATTGCAATGTATATCGGCTCCCTGCAGAAGGGAGGCGCCGAAAGAGTGATGGTAAACCTGGCGGAGTATTTCTTTTCGCTCGGCTGGAAGGTCACCTTTGTCACCACGTATCTCGGAGAAAACGAATATGAGGTAAAGGACGCCGCATGGAAGGTCACGGAAGGCGATGCGCTCCTGGACTCCGGCGCGAAGGCGCAGGGCAGTGCGGAAACGGTCTATCTTGTCGACAATAAGGGGACGGCGCTGGTCGATCCTCATGGCGGACAGGAAGGCGGGATCGCAAGAAGGTTTTCTGCTCTCCTTCCTTCGGAGGAGACGGGATCCCGCGCGGGCGCTTTCACGGCCAGGGTCAGAAAGCTGAGAGGAATTTTCAAGGAGCTTAAGCCGGACCTCATCCTGTCCTTTTCGGGGAAAAACAACCTGATGGCGATTCTCTCCTCAAGAGGGCTCGGGATTCCCGTCGTCGTCAGCTGCCGCTCGGACCCGGCAAGAGAGTACGCCGGCAGGGCGATGAAGAGTGCGATGCGTCTTCTCTTTCCGATGGCTGCGGGAACGGTCCTGCAGACAAAGGATGCGGCGGAGTTTTTCCCGGAATCCGTAAAGAAAAAGGCGGTGATCCTCCCGAATTCCCTGAACCGGGATTTTATCAGCAGAGAAATTGTCCGGGAGAGGCAGAAGACCATCATCAGCGTGGGACGCCTGGATGATAATAAGAACCAGGCGCTGATCCTGAAGGCCTTCGCCTCGCTTGCGGAAAAGGATGGGAAAGACGCCGGGGAAAGCGGCGGAGGATTGGGACTGACGGACGGCTGGAGCGTCATTCTCTACGGCGACGGCCCGTCCCGTGACAAATTGAAAAGCCTGTCATCCGAACTCGGGATTGCGGACAGGGTTTTCTTTCCGGGAGCGGTCAGCGACGTGGCGGACAGGACCGCGGACGCGGGAATTTTTGTTCTCTCCTCCATACAGGAGGGAATGCCGAACGCTCTTCTGGAAGCGATGGCGCTCGGGACGGCGTGCATTTCAACGGACTGTCCGTGCGGCGGTCCGAGGGATCTGATACAGGATAAAGTAAACGGACTTCTTGTCCCCTCCGGGGACGTCCCCGCCATGGCAAAGGCCATGGAGACACTGATGCGGGATCCGGAAGCCGGAAGAAAAATGGGAGATAACGCGGCGCGTGTCAGAAAGACTCACCACCCGGATGAGGTCAACCTCCGGTGGAAGAGTTATCTTGAAAAAGTGATGCGCCGCTGACAGACGGAGCAATTTATGTGCGGAATAGCTGGCTTTACGGGCAGCAGGGAAGACTGGAGGCCCGTGATTGAGAATATGAACCGGCGGATGATAAGACGCGGGCCGGACGCGGGGGGTGTCTGGAGATCGGGGGACGGAAACGTCGTCTTCGGTCACAGACGTCTTTCCATTGTCGACCTCACCCCGTCGGGAAGCCAGCCCATGACCGGCAGGAGCGGCAGATACACGATCACCTAGAACGGCGAGATCTATAATCACCGCGAGCTTGCTGCCGGACTGATCGCGGATGGAAAGCTTTCCGCCTTCCGGGGAACCTCGGACACGGAGGTCCTCCTCGAGATGATAGGAGCCTACGGAGTTAAAAAGACTCTGGAGCTGTGCAAGGGAATGTTTGCCTTTGCCGTGTACGATGCCGAAACCGGGAGCATCACGCTTGCAAGGGACCGCGTCGGCGAAAAGCCGCTCTATTACGGAATTATCGGGGACTCGTTTGCCTTTGCGTCGGACGTCTCCTGCTTTAAGGAGCTTGGCGGTTTTACCGGCGAAATCGAGACAGGCATCCTTCCTGCGTATTTTACACACGGTTATATCCCGGCCCCGTATTCGATCTACCGGGGCGTCTACAAGCTCCTTCCCGGGACCTTCCTTACCGTGGAAAGGCCCTATACGGAGCTCCCCGCCCCGCAGGAGTACTGGTCCATGAAGGAGGCCGCCCTGCGCGGCCAGGATGCACCCTTTACGGGCTCGGCAAAGGAGGCTGCGGATGAGCTTGAGAGGCTCCTTAAGGAATCCATCAAGGGCCAGATGGTCGCGGATGTCCCTGTCGGTGCGTTTCTTTCCGCGGGAATTGACAGCAGCACGGTCGTTGCCCTGATGCAGTCCCTCTCTCCCGGGAGCGTAAAGACCTTTACCATCGGGATGGAGGATCCTGCCTACAACGAGGCGCAGTATGCCAAGGAGATCGCGGCGCATCTGGGAACAGAGCATACCGAGCTCTATATCTCTGAGAAAGAGGCCAAAGAGGTTATCCCGCTGATTCCGGGAATGTTCTCCGAGCCTTTTGCGGACAGCTCCCAGATTCCCACGTACCTTGTCAGCAGGATGACCAGAGAGCATGTGACGGTCTCTCTTTCCGGGGACGGCGGGGACGAGCTCTTCTGCGGATACCGCTCCTATGATTCCGTGGACAGGATCTGGAACAAGATGAAAGACGTGCCGCTCCCCTTAAGGAGGGCGGCGGGAGGCATCCTGGGACGCCTTAAGGCCGCTCGCGAAAATACGGTCCTCCGGGACAAGGCGGCGCTCCTTGCGGCGAAAAGCCCGACGCACCTCTATGCCATCCAGGCGGAGCTCGATCCCGCGGCGAGAGGACTTGTCAACTGGCAGCAGAATACGCCGGGACGGGAGAGCGGACTTCTTGCGGACGCGCTGCCCTATGTGTTCAACACCTGGCAGGACAGTGTCCTTAAGGAGCCGAACCATGAGATCATGCTGATGGACATGCTCCTTTATCACCCGGACGATATTCTTGTAAAGGTCGACCGGACGGCCATGGCCGTTTCCCTCGAGACAAGAGTCCCGCTCCTTGACAGGGATGTCGTTGAATTTGCATGGAGCCTTCCCATTGAGTATTTAAGGCGCGGCGGCGTCTCCAAGGCGGTCCTTCGGGATGTTCTCTACCGCTATGTCCCGCAGGAGATGATGAACAGGCCGAAGAAGGGATTCTCCGTTCCCGTCGCGAAATGGCTCCGGGAAAAGGAGCTGCGAAGCTGGGCGGATGAACTTACGGATCCTTTAAGGCTGGAGAGGGAAGGCTTCCTTCGCCCCGCAAAGGTGAAGGCTCTCCTGGACGATTTTGACAGGGGGATTTTCCGCCCGCAGCTGTGGTATATACTGATGTTCCAGCAGTGGCTGGAAGAGGAAAAGAAGTCATACATACGCTGACTCCTTCGCATGGAGAAGAGCACATGATGGAAAGACCGCTGATTACAGTGGCTGTAACCTGCTACAATCTGGAAAATTATATAGAGAGGTGCTTAAAGAGCGTTCTTTCGCAGACCTATAAGGAGCTCGAAGTCCTGATTGTCGATGACGGCTCCAGTGACGCATCGCCGGAAATCTGCGACCGCATCGCAAAGACCGACCCCAGAGTGAGCGTTCTGCATACGCCGAACGGCGGTCCCGGAAAGGCCAGAAATGCCGCGATCGAGAAAGCAAAGGGGGAATACATCGCCTTTGTCGACGGCGACGATTACATCGTCCCCGACATGTATGAAACGATGGTGAATGCCATCTTAAAGGCAAGGGCGGATATCGCCGTGTGCAGGCATTATGAAGTGCTGAGCTCGGATGCGGACAGCTTTTTTGCTTCCATATACGAAGGCGGGGAGCGCCCTGCAAGGGAAGATAAGAGGCAGGACGCCGAAGCCGGAGACCTGGTCATGGACCGTGACAGGATGCTGACACTCCTTGTAGAAGAAAACGAAGAGTATCCCATACGGAACGCGGTCTGGAACAAGCTGTGCAAAAAGCAGCTCCTGAAAAGGCTGCGCCTCCCGAACCAGAAATACTACGAGGACATCCTGTTTACGACGCGTCTTATCGCGAACGCACAGCAGGGCGTTTTTGTCGACAGGCCTCTTTACTGCTATGTCACCGACCGGCAGGGCAGCATTATGAACCAGGGGATGAACAAGGGAATTATCACGGACCAGATTCCCGCCTACCTTGCAAAGGACGCCTTCCTTCTGTCCATCGGCCGAAAGGACCTGGTAAACGCGCACGATTACCTGGTGTACAAAAAGCTCCTGCTCCTCTACACAGAGGCCAGAAGATCGAAGGATGAGAAGAAGAAAAAGGATCTTCCGGAGCTTGCGGACTTTATCCGCACGGGAGGGGAGAGGATGGAGGAGATCTACTCCTGCAGGATCGCGGATCCGCACCAAAAACTGCGCATGAAGCTGTTCCTCATCCACCCTGCCTGTTATAATGTGTTCATGGACATAAACGACGGCATTATCCTGCCGCTTCGCAGGAAGCTCCGGAAGGGACAGGGCCGCGCGGCTGTGTCACCTTAAGACGGCAAGATGGTTATTATTCAGATGAAAGGCGGCCTCGGCAACCAGCTTTTCCAGTACGCCCTGTACAGACAGCTGAGGAGCCTCGGACGCAATGTAAAAATGGACGATGCGACCGGATTTCGCGATGATATGCAGCGCAATCCGGCTCTTTTGGCGCTCGGACTTACGTACGAGAGGGCATCGCAGGAAGAAATCATAAAGATAACGGACTCCTACATGGACCTTGCCAGCAGGATACGAAGAAAGCTGACAGGCAGGAGAACAAGCCGGTACGACGAGAAGGACGGCAATTTTGACCCGTATGTCCTTAAGACAGAGGACGCTTATCTTGTCGGCTACTGGCAGAGCGAGAAGTATTTTCCGGATCCGGAAGTCAGAAGGCAGTTAAAGGACGAGATCCTCGCAGCCCTTTCCCGCTGCGCCGCAAAGGACGGCGGCATGGAGGGAGAAGGACAAAGCGGCCCGGGTCCCACGGTCAGCCTCCACATAAGAAGGGGAGACTACCTGGCGCCGGGAACCGTCCAGACCTTCGGCGGGATCTGCACGGATGAGTATTACGAGAAGGCCGTCCGGCTGATTCTCGGAAAATATCCGGGCGCGCGGTTTATTGTCTTCAGCAACGACCGTGAGTACGCGGCGCATTTCTGCGAGAGCAAAGAAAGAATCTTCGGGAGCGGGAGCTTTGTCCCGGCCGGGGGGAGCAGGGCAGGCGAAGGCGCCGGGGAGGATGCTCTTACGGCGGACGCCGCACAGCTTTACGGGATGGCGCAGTGCGACCATCACATCCTCGCCAACAGCAGCTTCTCCTGGTGGGGAGCGTGGCTCGGCACAGGCATGAAGATCGTGCCGGGGCGCTGGCTCAACAATAAAAACGCAGAGGATATTTACACAGATGACATGCTCCGCATCGGGGCTGACAGCTTATAACGGGAACAGATTACAGGCATGATATTCGGGAAGAAAAAAGAACTGACCGGGACAGCGGCGCTGCCGGTTCTTACAAAGCTGAACCATATATTCGACAGAAAACAGAAAAAACAGTTTCTGGGACTGGGCGTACTGATCCTGATCGGCGCGGTTTTTGAGACTCTGGGCGTATCGCTCATGGTTCCGGTCGTACAGATGATCCTTGATCCGAGATCCCTCCACGGCGTCATCGAGAGGTACAGCCGGCGCTTCCCCTTTATAGAAAAAGCGCTTAAGCTCCTGCACCTGACTACGGACAAGAGGCTGATGATCGCACTCCTCCTTGCGCTGATCGGTGTGTATATCGTCAAAAACGCATACCTTCTGTTTCTCATCTGGAGGCAGAACAAGTTCATCGCGAGCGCCCGCAACGATATGATCAGCCGTGTCATGAGAGAATTCCTGAACCGGCCCTATGAGGATTATCTGGGGGCGGACATTCCCACGGTTTTCCGTATTACCGACAGTGATATTCCCCACATGTTTTCCCTGATCCTCGCCTGCCTCTCCCTGATGACAGAGGTGGTGGTCACGGTGTGCATCTGCCTTGTCCTTATCAGGACCAACTGGCAGCTGGTCGCCTTTATCCTGCTGATCTTCAGCGTCCTTACGCTGATCAACGCAAGGATTTTAAAGCCGAGGCTCAACACGATCGGGGCCCGCAACCAGAGCATACAGTCCAGGATCGCAAAGTGGAGAATTCAGGCAATTTACGGCCTCAAGGACGTTAAAATCTTAAACCGCGAGGATTTCTTTATCCGGAATTACTACGAGAGCGGCAGGATCGGCGCCCAGACAGCGGTCAGCTACACGGTCCTCAACAATCTTCCGAAGCTCCTGATCGAAACGGTCTTTATGGCGGCCATGCTGAGCTATATCGCGATCTATATCGCGGGCGGAAATGATGTCGCGGTGCTGGTTCCCCAGCTGAGCGGATTTGCCGTTGCGGCGATCAAAATCCTGCCCAGCGCCAACAGGATCAACACCTACATCACCGAGATCGCCTATGAGGAGCCGAGCCTGAATTTCGTCTTCGACAATCTGGAGGAGTCCATGAAGACGGACCGCCAGATGCGGGCGGTCAGGGAGAAGATCGCAGGCCCCGCGTTAAAGCTCAAAGACAAAATCGAACTCAACCATATCTCCTTCCGCTATCCGGACGGGGACCGCAACATCTTTACCGATGCGCACATGGTTGTTCCCAAGGGCAAGTCCGTCGGCATCAAGGGACCTTCCGGTGCGGGAAAGTCAACGATTGTCGATATCCTGCTGGGACTCCTTCATGTGCAGGAGGGTGAGATCCTCTGCGACGGCGCCAATATTTTCAGCAATTATGAATCCTGGCTCGCCCAGATCGGTTATATCCCGCAGTCGATCTATCTGATCGACGAGTCGATCCGGGACAATATCGCCTTCGGAATCGATGCCGACAAAATCGATGACGACAGGCTCTGGGAGGTCATGGAGGAGGCGCAGCTTGCGGACTTTGTGCGTTCTCTTCCCGAGGGCCTTGATACGAAGATCGGCGACAGGGGAGTAAGGCTCTCCGGAGGACAGAGACAGAGAATCGGCATCGCAAGAGCCCTCTACCATGATCCGGAAATACTGGTCTTCGATGAGGCGACCAGCGCTCTCGACAATGAGACCGAGGCGGCGGTAATGGAGGCGATCAACAGCTTCCACGGAAAGAAGACGATGATCATCATCGCCCACCGTCTTAACACGATCGAGCACTGCGATTATATCTACGAGGTAGACGGAGAGAAGATCACAAGGACGACTCTTGAGGGTGAGACGATACTCCACTGACAGGAGGATTTATGATAGGAACCGAGTTTCTTCCGGGCTTCGGACTGGGGAACCAGCTGTTTGTATATGCGGCTGCCAGAGCCCTTGCCCTGGATAAGGGATATGAATTCGGAGTGTGCCACCCCGAATTCCTGGCTAAAAACATGCATTCCGACTGCGGAATGTATTTTATGGACATCGATATGGGACGGGAGATCACGGACGAGGACAAGGCCCGCATGAAGCGCTTTGACGACGCCGATGACCGCCTGTATCTCGGCAATTCCGTCCATGACCTGACACACGGCGCGTACGTAAGCGGTGCATCGCCCGACTTTTTCCGGATTGAGGACGATACGCTCCTGTACGGAAACCTGCAGTCGGAGCTTTACTTCCGGAATCACATGGAGGACCTGAAGGAGTGGTTTAAGGTCCGTCCGGAGTATGAGTCCTTCGAGTATACGGCGGACGATCTCTGCGTGATCCACATGCGCTGCGGCGATTACGAGAACTCGCCGGAGCTGTGGCTCGACAGAAGCTACTGGCTGATGGGCATTGCAAGGATGAAGGAAATCAATCCTGCCATGCGCTTTATTATCATAACGGACAGAGTTGATTCGGCGCACAAGATCCTGCCTGAGTACAAGGCCATCCGGGGCGATCTCGGAGAGGACTATGTCACATTAAAGAACGCGAGATACCTGCTCCTCGGAAACTCCTCCTTCCCGGTCTTCCCGGCCCTGACAAGCGAGACGCTCCGCCTTGCGATCGCGCCGAAGTACTGGGCAAGGCACAATGTTTCCGACGGCTACTGGGCTTCGGAGCAGAATATTTACAGCTGCTTCCAGTATATGGACAAAAAGGGAAAACTATCCACCGCGGCGCAGTGCAGGAGTGAGCTGAAGGCCTATAAGGAGAGCTCGCCGGTATATGCGGGCCTTAACAGGAGGCCGGGAAAGGTCCTTCATGCCGCCCGCATGGCGAGGGCAAAGACACTTTACGGCCTGTATTTTTCCAGGAAGGTCATCCGCTCACTGGAGCGCCGGACAGGAATTATAAAGAGCTGGCAGGATACAGATGAGTGAGTATAAAAACGGAAAACTGCAGCTTCCGGAGGTGACGCTGGCCGCGATGACCAGTGTCAATCTTTACGAGACGATCCGCGCGATGCTGTTCAGCTGCCGCGGGATCGATTTCGGCGACGTTGTCCTGATCTCGGACAGGAAGCCCTGGTACCTGCCGCGTTCCATCCGCTTCTCCCCGACATCGAAGCTGGACGACATCAATAAGTTCAACTACAAGATGACCTACGAGCTCTGCGGACATATACGGACACCGTTCGCGCTCATTGTGCACGCGGACGGTTTTGTCATCCACCCGGAGAACTGGAGCGACGACTTCCTGAATTATGACTACATCGGGTCCCCCTGGCCGCTTCCTTCCAACGACTACGCTTACAGGGACACGGAAGGAAATATCTGCCGCGTGGGCAACAGCGTATCGATCCGGAGCAGGCGCCTTATGGCTTATCCCGCGGAGCATAATGTCCCGTGGGTGCCGGTTGACGACGGCTTTTACAATGAGGACATCTTTATCTGCTGCCACCTGAAAAAGGAGATGGAGCGGGAGGGGATTGTGATCGCTCCTCTTGAGGCCGCGGTAAGATTCGGAAGAGAGCATCCCATAGAGGAAAACAAGGGCGTCGAGCCGTTTGCGTTCCACAAGTGGCGCGGGGAGAACGCGGCCTATCCCAGGTTCCTCTCTCCGTGGAAGCGCTTTAAAAACGCGGTACGACCGCTCCTTTTCTGGAGAAGAAAATGACTGTTTATGACTGTATTCCTTTTTTCAATGAAGTAGATATCCTGCTCCTTCGGCTTCATATCCTCTCGCCCATCGTAGACAGATTTGTCATCGAGGAGGCGACGACGACCTTTTCGGGGGAGAAAAAGGAACTCTGCTTTGAAAAAAACAGGGCGCTTTTTGCGGAATTTGAGGACAAAATCACCTATATCGTCGTCGATACGGATGAGGACTTCAAGGTAACGCACGAGAGAGACTATTACCAGAAAAACCACCTGATCCGGGGCCTTAAGGATGCAAAAGAGGAGGATGTCATCATCTTCGGAGACTGCGATGAGATCCCGAATCCCGCGGTCCTTGAGAAGATCATAAAGGAGTTCGATACGGACAGGGTCTATCATCTTGCGCAGCGCAATTTCTATGCGTTCCTGAACATGGAGGAGACCTCCGGAAAGCTTCTTTCGATCACAGGAGAGTTCCCGGGGTTTGAGGGAAGTGACAGGAAATGGCTCGGGACCAAGGTCTGCAGCATTAAGAACATCCCGCAGGAAGGGATCGTAAGGCTCCGCGACCTCTGCCCGCCGCAGGATCCTTCGAGCGTAAGAGTCGCTGACGGGGGATGGCATTTCGGATACATGGGCGGATACCGCGAGAGCAACGCCGCAAAAAGGATCGGCGTCAAGGTCAGGGCGGCGGCCCACCAGGAGTATAATGACAAAGAGATCCTTGCAGAGACGATGGATCATCTGGTGCTCGGAAGAGACATCTTCGGGCGGGACGCAAGGTTCGAGAGGGTGGAGATTGACGATACCTATCCCGTGTACCTGACACAGCACCTGGAGGATTACAGCCACCTGATCATGCCGAAGATCACGGCTTTATCAAAGCTTTATCACAGACTGGATCTTACGGCGGGAAGGTTTTTGAGGAAAGCATGGCGCAAGGCAGTGCGGACGCTCCTGCCAGGAAACGGAAAACGTAAGGCATGAACCAGAAGAATACGATTATGCGGGTCTACGGGCTGTGGCTTTTGGACATGATCTGCATCATATTATCATATTTTATCGCCACGCAGCTTCGCTTTGCCCAGCATAATGACTGGGGCAGCAAGACGCTGCATTATATGGTGATGGTCGTATTTCTCCTGTTCTGCACGGTCTACGGCTATTTTGTCGACTGGAACCGGGACGTGCTCAAAAGAGGGTATTTTGCCGAGTTTATGGCCGTCATGCCCTTCAACGCAGTGATGATCGGAGTCTCACTGATCTTTGTCTTTTTTGCGCAGTGGGCGTATATCCTCTCGAGGACGGTTATTTTCAATTTCGCCTGGATCAACACGCTCCTTATGTACGCGGGGCACCTTCTCTTTAAGCGCGTCATGGCAAGGGTTCTCTCCGGAGACCTGATGTCGACGAAGCTCCTTGTTGTCTGCGAAAAGGACAGGGAAGACGATACGATAAAACGTGTCCGGGAGGAACTCGGGGACGGCTATCAGATCGCCGGCGCGGTCGCCGTGGACGGAAAGAACGAGGCGCAGCTTCGGGAGGTCACGGAAAAGATGACACAGGTCCCCTTCGACGAGGTCCTGATCAACGCGCCGTCGCTGGACGCCGCAGGACTGTCGGTCCTGGTCGACGGTTTTGACAAGATGGGCGTCGACTGCAGATACACGCTCTCACTTCCCGATGCGGGAATCCCGGTCAGCCGCGTGGAAAAGTACGGCGGCTTTACGGTTGCGACCTACACCCGGTTCCGGAGCAGCTACAAAAGACTCCTTATAAAGCGCGCGGCGGATATCGCGGGCGGCGCTGCGGGACTGATTATCACCGGGATCCTCACGATCTTTATCGCGCCGGCAATTAAGCTGGACTCGCCGGGACCGGTCTTTTTCTCCCAGACAAGAGTCGGCAAGAACGGAAGACGCTTTAAGATCTATAAATTCCGCTCCATGTACACGGACGCCGAGGAGAGAAAAAAGGAACTGGCCGGTCTCAACGAGATGAACGGCCTGATGTTTAAAATGAAAAAGGATCCCAGGATCACGAAGGTCGGCGCGTTCTTAAGAAAGACGAGCCTGGACGAGTTTCCGCAGTTCCTGAACGTTTTAAAGGGAGACATGAGCCTTGTCGGGACGAGGCCCCCGACCGAGGATGAGTTTGAAAGATACGATGAGCACTACCGCAGGCGCCTTTCCATGACGCCCGGTCTTACAGGGCTCTGGCAGGTGAGCGGCAGAAGCGAAATCGAGAGCTTTGACGATGTCGTAAGGATGGATCTGAAATACATCGACAACTGGTCGCTGACACTGGATTTCAAGATTCTGCTGCAGACCGTCGTGGTGGTTTTGTTCGGAAGAGGTGCAAGGTGACGCGGCAGGAGGACCGGAAGAAAAGAATCTGCATGATCGTGCCGGATCCCATGGTGCAGGGCGGGATCGCGGCCGTGACGTCCGGCTACTACGGCAGCAGGCTGGAGGAAGACTACGATGTGACCTATGTGCAGTCCTACCGCGACGGCAGCAGGAAGGACAAGCTGTTAAAGGCGCTGAAGGCGTATGTCAGCTTTTTCCGGATTCTCTGCAAAAGGAAGCCGGACCTCGTGCACATTCATTCATCCTTCGGCCCCAGCTTTTTCCGGAAGATGCCGTTTATCCTGATGAGCAGGGCGTGGAAGATCCCTGTGGTCAACCACATCCACGGCTCGGCCTTTGATGAACTCTACACGAACGCATCCGCACTTAAAAAGCGGCTGGTCCGCGATATCTACGGGAAATGCGACTGCATTATCGCGCTCGGGGAGAACTGGAAACAGACCTTCTCGCAGATCGTCCCGCCGGAGCGGATAACGGTGATTCCCAATTATGCTCCTCTCCATCCGGAGTATCTGGAAGAGAGCGTCATGGCTGTCCGGAGGAAGAAACAGCAGATCCTGTTCCTCGGCATGCTGACGGAAGGAAAGGGCCTTTACGAAATGCCGGAGGTGATCCGTAGGGTCACCGAAAGGCTCCCGGAAGCGCGCTTTGCCCTGTGCGGTACGGGGGATGACAAGTGGCTTAAGGAGCATCTTCCGCCGGAAATATTGAAAGAAAATGTACTTCTGCCCGGGTGGGTCAGGAAAGAGGAAAAGGAAACGTTCTTACGAGAGAGCGCCGTTTTCTTCCTCCCGTCCCATATGGAGGCGATGCCGATCTCCGTACTCGAGGCGATGGGGTGCGCTCTTCCAGTGGTTTCAACCAACGCCGGAGGCATCCCGCAGGTTGCTGCGGACGGGGACAACAGCGTACTTTGCGAAGTGGGAGATACCGCCGCCATGGCGGATGCACTCTGCTCGTATCTTGAGGACGATGAAAGACGGATCAATGCAGGGAGAAGAAGCTGCGAGATCGTAAGGCAGAAGTTTTCCCTTGAAAGACATATTGAAAGCATAGAAAAGGTTTATGAGAGGATTCTCGGACAAAACAAATAACCCCATGATCGCGGTGATCGTGCCGGTATACAACGTCGAAAAATACCTTCCGCAGTGCATCGAGAGCATTCTTAACCAGACGAGGAGGGACTTTACTCTTTATCTGATCGACGACGGCTCGAGCGACGGGAGCGGCGAGGTCTGCGACAGATACGCGGCAGAGGATGAGAGGATCCGCGTCGTCCACAAAGAGAACGAGGGACTCATGCGGACCTGGATGCGCGCGGCGGAGCTCTCTAAGGAGCCGTATCTGTGTTTCCTGGACGGGGACGACTGGGTCGATGCAAAGCTTCTGGAAAACCTCTCGGAGCACCTGACCGGATCGGCAAAAGAGATCGTGTGCAGCGGCTATGTCATCGAACACGAATCCGGAAGCAGGGAGAACAAGGACAACGAGGCCCCTGAGGGCGAGTATACAGGGGAAAAGCTGGAGAGCGAAATCAAAAAAAGGCTCCTTGGCAACGAGAGACGGACACTCATCATGTCCCGCTGCATGAAGCTGATCTCGCGCAGCCTGATTCTGGACAACTTAAGGCTTCTTAAGCCGGAGGTCCGCATGGGAGAGGATGTAAACATCACCTTTCCCGCCATGCTGGACGCGGAGAGAATCGTCGTCCTGCGGGGAGCGTTCTGGTATCATTACCGGTTCCTTGACAGCTCGATGGTCCACAAATACGACTCCGGAATGCATGAGAACATAAAGCTTTTAACGAATGCGCTCCTGAAGGTTTCGGATGAGAAGGACCGGGACGGAAGCCTTGGGCTAAAAGACCAGGTGGAGGGGGAATTCTTCTACCTGATGCTGCTGGTTATGAAAAATGAGATACGCCGAAGAGGCGTATCCCTTTCCGAGCTTTCCGGAAACTTAAGGAAAATCTGTGAAAGCGATCATCTTAAGGAAAGGATGCATGCCTTAAAGAAAAAGCCGTCCGATCCGGCTTCAAGGCTTCTCGGCGCAGTGATAGACAGCCCGAACCTTCTGACCGTCCTTGCGGTCAGGAGCGCGTTCCGGATAAAGGACGGGAGCAGGGGCTGAGCACAAAGCAAAAGGCCGCGGCAGCGGCAGAGGTGATTGATATGGCAGAACTGGTAACGGTAATCATACCGGCGTATAACAGTGAAAAAACAATTCAGGACGCCATTCTCAGCGCACTCTCGCAGACCTGGGAGGACATTGAGGTCATCGTTGTGGACGACGGATCCACGGACGATACCCTCACACTCTGCCGCGCGATAGCCGCAGAGAACGAGAGAGTGCGGATCATCCACTCGAAGGAGGAGGGCGTTTCTGCGGCAAGAAACCGCGGGATCACGGCGGCAAACGGCGAGTTTATCACCTTCCTCGATGCGGATGACGCCTTAGAGCCCGACATGGTTGCGGTCCTGATGGACATTCTTGCGAATACCGGAGCGGACATCGCAGGGTGCGGCTTTGCGTCCGTCCAGGCGGGAGAAAAGCCGAAGGCTGCCAGAAAGCCGAAGAACCATGCGGAAGAAATCGGCGAGCTTTCTGTCTTTATGGGGGATGAGATCATAAGCGGCGCCGTCCTTGAAAAGGACACCCGCATCTGGAGCAAGCTCTTTACCAGAAAGGCGATCGGCAGGGTCCGCTTCCGGGAAGACTTCTCCATCGGAGAGGATTTCCTCTTTATGATGGACGTTACGGCTGCCGGAAACGAAGGGGCGCCCCTGATTTATGTCCGCACGGCCAGAAAGCTTTACAGGTATTTGATCAACCCGAAGGGCGCGATGGAGCGGCCCTTTACAAAGACACATATGGACCAGGTCCGGTGCTGGGAGACGGCGGGCGAGATTATTGATGAGCATTTCCCGCTCCTTGCGGCCGGCAGGGATACAAAAGCAAAGCTGGCCTCCATCCAGATTATCTACGCCGTCCTTACGGCGGGTAAGATCCTGATGCTGCCGGACGAACTCCAGGCACTGTACCAGGAGGAATTCAATCTCCTTCACAGCAAGCTCCTGGAATACAGGAAGGTCCCGGGGAGCTTTATGAAGCTCCCGGAGGATTACAAGATGCGCTCTGTAATGTTGGCGATTTTCCCCTCCAATTACAGGCGGATGTACAGAAAAATCCGCGCGCACAAACAGAAGATTAAACAGTAACCGGTTTAAATTGGCATGAGCACATATTCACAAAATGACCCCTCCATAGCGCTGTATATGCATGCGGGGAGCGGAAACCACGGGTGCGAGGCAATTGTGGACAGCCTGACAAGGCTCCTTACAGGCAGGGACTCCGGCGGGAAAAACGTAGGATTGTCTGCTCCCGGAAAAATACGGCTTGTCAGCTGCCGCGCAGACGAGGATGAAAAATATCTTCCGGGTAAGATCCGGGAAAGACTGGACATTGTCAGCGAGCGGCGGCTCGAAGACCACCCTGCGGAGCATGTTTTTTATTATGCCCTGCGGAAGGTTACAAAGGACTATGAGTCCTATTTAAGATACCGGCTGAAAGCGGCCGGCTCGCCGAAGCTCGCCGTTTCCATCGGCGGCGATAATTATTGCTACGATTCCATGATCGGCGACTGCATGCTCGCAAACGGCATGTTTAAGAAAAAGGGAGCAAAAACGGTCCTTCTGGGGTGCTCTGTGGAGCCGTCCCTTTTAAAGCCGGAAAACAGAGCCCTTATTCATGACCTGAAGCGCTACGATCTTATTCTTGCAAGAGAGAGCATCACCTGTGATGCCCTGAAGGAGGCCCTCGGAGAGAGCGATAAGCTACGGCTCGTCCCGGATCCCGCCTTTACGCTTCCCGCGGACATACAGGGAGTGCCGGAGGACATCCGTGACAGACTAAAGAGCGCGATAGAGCGCGGCGGCACGGCGGGCCTTAACCTGAGTCCCCTTGCCGGCGAGTACGCCAAAAACCCCGGGGCTCTTACGGAGAGCTTCCGCGCGCTTATACAGCGGCTTCTTGATACTACGGATATGGATATCGCCCTGATCCCGCATGTCGTCTGGGAAAACAATGACGACAGAAAGGTGCTCTCGAACCTTGCGGGGATGTTCGAAGGTCAGCCGAGAGTATACATGGTTCCGGACCTTCCCGCCGAACAGTTAAAGGGCGTGATCTCGCAGTGCAGGTTCTTTATCGGGGCAAGGACGCATGCAACCATTGCGGCTTATTCGTCTTTGGTCCCGACGCTGGTCCTCGGCTATTCCGTAAAGGCAAAGGGCATCGCAAAGGACCTTTTCGGGACGGATGAGGGGTATGTCCTTCCCGTACAGAGCCTGGAGGATCCCGGCCAGCTTACGCAGGCTGCGGCATGGCTGATGGAAAAAGAAGAAGAGATCAGGCAGTGCCTTTCAAAGGTCATGCCGGAATATACCGCCCGCGCGTCGGAGGCAGCACAACTCCTTCGCCGGTGTCTTAACGAGTAACAGATGGCACAGCAGAAGAGCCGTGTACGGCTTGCACAGAGGAATATCGCATACGGATATCTGGGACAGGCAGCGACAGCGCTGATGTCCTTTATTCTGCGCACCGTATTTATCCGGATCCTGTCCGAGCAGCTCCTTGGCATCAACAGCACCTACACCAATGTCCTCTCCATCCTTTCGATGGCGGAGCTCGGAATCGGCACGGCGCTGAACTTCGCACTTTATGCCCCGGTTGCGAATGAGGATATCTCGAAGGTCAAGTCCTATATGCAGATGTACAAAAAAGCATACAGGACAATCGCCATGGTCGTGGCAGCCATAGGTATCGCGATTTCCCCGTTTCTTAAGTACCTGGTTAAGAACCCGGGCGTATCGCTGGCAGCGCTGGAGCTTTATTACTTCATTTTCCTCTTCAACACCGTCAGCACCTATTTTGTTTCCTACAAATACAGTCTGTGCAACGCGCGCCAGCAGAATTATATCCAGACAAACATCAATACCGTAACGAAGATCATCGTGACGGCGGCGCAGCTTGTCGTGCTTCTTCTTACGAGGAGCTTCCTGTTCTATCTTCTTACGGACGCGGCGATCCAGCTCCTGCAGAAGATCTTCGTATCGCGCTATTTTGACAGGCTCTATCCCTTCCTGAAGGATAAGGACGTCGAGCCCTTATCCGACGAGGAGAGCGGCGAAATCTGGGCCAAAACAAAGGCGCTTGTCCTGCACAAGGTGGGCGACGTTGCAAGGCTCCAGACGGACTCCCTGATTATTTCGTCCTTTATCCAGGTCTCCGTATCCGGCCTTGTCGACAATTACACCCTGGTCATGAACACCGTGACCAATTTCGTGAATATCATTTTCAATTCCGTGATCTCGGGCTTCGGCAATCTGATCGCTACGGAATCCAGGGACAAGCAGTACCGCCTGTTCAGGGTATACCGCTTTTTTGCCTCCTGGATTTACGGCTTTGCGGTGACGGGCTTTTTTATCCTGCTGACGCCCCTTATCAGGCTGTGGCTCGGGGATGCGTGGGTGCTGCCGTCCGCGGCGGTATGGCTGATCCTCATCGATCTGTATTTCAAGGGAGACAGGATCGTCCTTTCCAATTTCAAGACAGCGGCAGGCGTCTTTGAACAGGACAAATACCTTGCGATCATCCAGGGGGCGGTCAATCTGGTACTCTCGATCTGGCTTGTGCAGCGGATCGGCCTTGCGGGCATCTACGTGGGCACGGTCGTATCGGGGCTTATTGCGAACGTGACAAAGCCGGTGATTATTTACAGGGACTGCTTTGACAGGAGCCCGGCCTCCTATTTTGCGGATACGGCAAAATACACGGTGAGCGTAGTTCTCATCATAGCGGTAAATATGCTGATCTCCGGTGCGGTCCTTAAGAATCTCACCTACGGGTCGTTCCTTTTGATGGCGGTGATTATCACAGTGATTTTCAACGGAACCTTTTTTATCCTTTTCCGGAAGACAGAGGAATTCGGCTACCTTGAAAATCTCGTGAGACAGAAACTGAAGAAATAGAACCTTAGCCGGGAAGCCGGCAAAATAAGGCAGCCGGACAATAACGATGGATAACGAACGGAAAAATGAAAACGCGTTCCCATACGGGAGCGTGACAAAGAACGCAGCGGAAAGAGCCGCAGAAATGCTGGGGACGCTGAAAAACCCCGGCGTCAGAAAGCGGCTTAAGGACGCGGCAAAAAGGATCCTTGGCAGAGGGGGAGGCCCGGCAGATCCGATCTTCTGGCCGGCGGGAATGCTTCTTCTGGGACTGACCCAGTGCGGACAGGGCGCCCGGGCGAAGGAATGGCTTTCGGACTGGGAGAAAAACGGCATGCCTGTCCGGTTTGTAGACGATGCAGTTGCCGGCTTTGCGATGACGGAAATCATCCGGCAGACAGGGGATGAAGCACTGCTCCCCGCAGTGAGGAAGATTGCAGCTTTCCTTAAGGATGCGCCGAAGGATGACGAGGGATCTCTGATCTACAATCCCGCCGCGGGAAACCGCTGCATCTATGCGGACGGTGCGGGACAGAGTGCGCTTTTCCTTGCCTCCTTCAGCGAACTTTCGGGCGATGCCGGGGCAGGCGAGCTCGCCCTTTTGCAGCTTCGGAATTTTATGAAATTCGGAATGGACAAGAGGTCCGGCCTTCCTTATCACGGCTATACACTGCATCCGGGCGCGCAGGAAAAGCACGGCCTTGTCGGCTGGGGCAGGGCTGCGGGGTGGCTTCTCATGGGAGCTGCGTCGGCAAAAAGAGCGCTTCCCGGATCCTCCGAAGCGGATGAGATCTTCAGCCGCCTCCTGGATGCGGTGCTGCCCTGCAGGCAGGACAATGGCCTTTTTCCCTGGCTTCTTCCCGCACCGGAGGGACACGTCGATACGTCGGCCAGCGGCATGATGCTGTGGTCATTCCTGTACGGCGGGGGTGAGAAGGCGCGGGAGATCATCGCTCCGGCCATTCCTTCCCTTATGACTATGATCCGGGACGGAAAAGTGGAAAATACGCTTGCGGAGTGCATTGATTTTGCCCAGCACCCGCAGGTTTACGGATGGTATCCGTGGGGGCAGGGGGCCGTGCTCGCACTCCTTGGCCTTCTGGACGGGGAAGAGTTCCGGGAGGATGCAGGATGATTATTATCAGAGTTGCAGGGGGTCTGGGAAACCAGATGCAGCAGTACGCCCTCTACCGGAAGCTGCGACTTCTCGGAAAGGATGTGCGCCTGGATCTTTCCTGGTTTGACACAGAAGTTCAGAAGAATATGCTCGCGCCGCGCGTCCTTGAGCTGAAAAGATTTGACGGTCTTGAAATGACACAGGCGCAGCCCGCCGATATACGGCGCCTTACCGGCCCCGGAGGAATCGCGGGCAGGGCGCTTCACAGGCTCGGTCTTACAAAGGTTTTTCAGGAGAGCGAAATGTATCATCCGGAGATCTTTGAGATGGAGGACCGGTATCTGGAAGGGTATTTTGCCTGCAACAAGTACTATGCAGACATCCTGCCGGAGCTTCGAAAAGCCTTCCGGTTCCCGGAGAGCAGGGACGGGAAGATCCGCGAAAGGAACGAAGAAGCGCTTCGCAGCATCGAAGAGGAGGGAACCTTTTCCGTTGCCGTACACATCCGGCGGGGGGATTATCTCGACAGTGCAAATGCGGGGCTTCTGGGCGGGATCTGTACGCTGCAGTATTATGAAAGCGCCGTGAGGTACCTGGAAAGCCTGGAGGGAGGAACTGCCGGCAGCAGGATCCGTTTCTTTGTTTTTTCGGACGATCCGGAATTTGCCGCCGCCCAGAGCTTTGGGACAAAGAACGAGCCGGTCACCGTCTGCGACTGGAACACCGGGGAGGACAGCATGCTCGACATGATGCTGATGAGCCGCTGCCGGGGGCTGATCGCCGCCAACTCCACCTTCAGCTTCTGGGGAGGAAGGCTTAACGGCGCAGATGACAGCGTCCTGATCCGACCGCTCCGCCACAGAAATAACCAGATCCCGGAACCTGCCGTGATGCACAGCCTCTGGGAGGGATGGGTGCTGATAGACACGGACGGGAAAGTGGTTTAGAATTTATTGGAATATTAGGAAAAGAGGTCATACCAATGAGCAAAATCATTCTTACCGGCGACAGGCCGACGGGAAAACTTCACATCGGACATTATGTCGGGTCCCTGCGCAGAAGAGTCGAGCTGCAAAACAGCGGTGAATTCGACGAGATCTACATCATGATCGCGGATGCGCAGGCACTTACGGATAATTTCGACAACCCGGAGAAGGTCCGTCAGAACATCATCAACGTCGCCCTGGATTATCTGGCGGCAGGTCTTGATCCCGCAAAGTCAAACCTGTTTATCCAGTCCCAGATCCCGGAACTGACTGAGCTGACTTTCTATTATGCCAACCTTGTCACCGTGGCAAGACTCCAGCGCAACCCCACCGTCAAGGCGGAGATCCAGATGCGCAAGTTTGAGAACAGCATCCCGGTAGGCTTCTTTACCTATCCGATTTCCCAGGCGTCGGATATCACTGCCTTCAAGGCGACGACGGTTCCGGTCGGAGAAGACCAGGAGCCGATGATCGAGCAGACAAGAGAGATCGTAAGGAAGTTCAACTCCATCTACGGCGAGACACTTGTAGAGCCGGAGATCATGCTTCCTGAGAACGAGGCGAGCCTCAGGCTCCCCGGTACGGACGGCAAGGCAAAGATGAGCAAGTCGCTCGGCAACTGCATCTATCTTTCCGATGAGCCCGGCGAGGTCAAAAAGAAGATCATGAGCATGTTCACCGATCCGGACCATCTGCGTGTCGAGGATCCCGGGCGTGTTGAGGGCAATACGGTATTTACCTACCTTGACGCCTTCTCCAGGCCGGAGCATTTTGCGGAGTACCTTCCCGACTACGCAAACCTCGATGAGCTCAAGGATCACTACCGCCGCGGCGGCCTCGGGGATGTCAAGGTCAAGAAGTTCCTGAACAATGTCATGCAGGAGACGCTTGAGCCCATCCGTGAGAGAAGAAAAGAGTACCAGAAGGATATCGCGTACGTCTATGAGGTGCTGAAGAAGGGAACCGAGGCAGCGGAGAATAAGGCCGCAGCGACGCTCTCGGAAGTAAAGAGCGCCATGAAGATCAACTATTTTGACGACACGGAACTGATTCAGAGACAGCAGAAGGAATTTGACGAAGAGCTGAAAGCTATGGCCGAAGGCGGCAGAAGGAGGAGATAATGAATTACAGTGAGGCAAAGGAAAAGCTTGCAAAGTACGGGCAGGAGCATGCGCTTGGTTATTATGATGAGCTGACAGAGGATCAGCAGGAAGAACTCCTTGCCCAGATTGAGCATCTGGACTTTTCTCCCATTCACTATATCAAGGACAGGGATGAGCTTCCCGCGCGCGGCGTTTTTGAGGATCTCGGCGCCATGGAGCTTGATGAAATCGAAGCCAGGAAGCAGGAGTTTCTTGCGACAGGCCTTGACGCGATCCGGCATACAAAGGTCGGCGCGGTTCTCCTTGCAGGAGGCATGGGAACACGTCTTGGTTCCGACAACCCGAAATGCATGTATGACATCGGCATCACAAAGCACGTCTATATCATGCAGCGCCTGATCGAGAACCTGATGGATGTTGTAAATGCGGCCTCAGAGGGACAGGGTCACACAGTCTGGGTTCCTCTCTTTATCATGACCAGCGACAAGAACCATGAAGCGACGACAGGCTTCATGAAGGAGCACGACTATTTCGGCTACAACAAAGACATGGTCTTTTTCTTCAAGCAGGAGATGGCGCCCGCTACAGACTATGAGGGCAAGGTCTATCTTGAAGAGAAATACCGCATCGCATCCTCCCCGAACGGCAACGGCGGCTGGTTTGTTTCCATGGACCGCGCGGGACTTCTGGACAAGATCCATGAACTCGGCGTGGAATGGCTCAACTGCTTCTCCGTGGACAACGTCCTTCAGAGAATGGCGGATCCCGTCTTTGTCGGCGCTACGATCGAATCCGGCGCCGCGGCAGGCGCAAAGGTCGTAAAGAAGGCCGCCCCCGATGAGAAGGTCGGCGCCATGTGCCTTGAGGACGGAAAGCCCTCGATCATTGAATACTATGACATGACACCGGAGCTGATGGCGGCAAAGAATGAAAAGGGCGACCCGGCCTTCAATTTCGGCGTTATCCTCAATTACCTTTTCCGCGTCGCAGACCTGGAGCGGATCATGAACGACAGGTTTCCGCTGCATATCGTCGAAAAGAAGATTCCGTATATGGCCAAGGACGGCACTTATGTCAAGCCCGAAAAGCCCAACGGTTACAAATTCGAGTCCCTGGTGCTCGATATGATCCACCAGCTTGATTCCTGCCTTCCGTTCGAGGTAAGAAGAGAGTATGAGTTCGCGCCGATCAAGAACAAGACCGGCATCGATTCGGTAGAGAGTGCCCGCGAACTCTGCAGGCAGAATGGAATCGAACTCTGATTCAGGGGAAAAGGAGAACAAAACAAATGAAGATTCTTGTTACCGGCGGGGCCGGGTTTATCGGAAGGCATAAGGCTGTCGAGCTGCAGAAATCGGGCCACGAGCCCGGCCGACTGCACACTCTGTACTA